>Ga0247841_10000272_pt1 | contig 141138 bp, 138 predicted proteins | sample LaCruzMarch2015__2_FD_192410 | JGI IMG/M metagenome (GOLD analysis project Ga0247841, IMG submission 192410) | Freshwater microbial communities from meromictic Lake La Cruz, Castile-La Mancha, Spain - LaCruzMarch2015_18m | ecosystem: Environmental > Aquatic > Freshwater > Lake | place: Spain...
CTGCAATAAAAAGCGCCATTACAGTTTTAATGGGTAACAGCAGTATTGATTTTTCAGTTTGCTCCTCTACCCAAGTATATGTTTCCTTGCCCACAGAAGATGGCACCTTGGGTGCCTACCTTTTAGACCCTAGTAAAACTTTTAGACAAGTTGCCAGAGCTGATTTGTATAAGATGGATGGGACAGGCTGGATCCCACTTAATTTGTCCCCTGCAGCCTTGGGGAACGTTCTTTCAAAGCTCCCTACTGATCCCCAGCAGTTTTACGATCCAGCCAAACCATCTAGAAACTATTTTTACACTTTTAGCTGTGATACCACGGGTAAATTTGAGATTAACGCAAAAACAGAATCAAGGTATTACGGATTTACAAACAGAGATGGGTTTGCGATATATAACGCAGCGGTAAACAATGCACCGATTGCAGACGGCGGAGACGACGGATTGATAGAATCGGGAAATAGTTTAACTCTCATGCTTGATTCTGGTTTGTGTCCCGTTGCCATGGTTTGGGTTCCTTCCCCTGCCATGGTTTGTTTGGATAGGTATGAGGCGTCGTATGGATCGGGACATACAGTAGCAGGTGTAGATTGCAGTAATTGTGCCTTGTCCCAAAGGAACGTAGCACCCAAAACAACAATTGATTATTATGCTTCAGGTATAGCTTGTTCTGATGCTGGTAAAGCCCTGGTTTCTGATTTTGAATGGTGGGTAGCTGCAGCCGGTACCCCTGATGACGCCAGTTGTAATACTGCTAGCATATGTGGCGGTGCCCCTTGTAATACCGGTAACAATACCCCTAATTGTGTCTCTTCCGTTGGCGCCTATGATATGATTGGCAATGTCTGGGAGTGGGTTTTAGATCGTCAATCAGGTTCCACATATTCAGGGTCAACCCTTCCTGCAACGTCTGGTTATATCACTTCTATTAGCGATAAAGGTGTTCCTTTAACTGTTAGTGCTTCTACTCCTTCCCCTGCTTTTAATGGTGATTATTATTGGTCGGGTGGCGCTGATTATCCTGGCCTACGTTCGGGGAATTGGGTCTACGGTTCGGGTGCAGGCCGTTTTGCGTTGCATTTGGGCCTTGCGCCGGGCAACACGTACTACAACGTTGGTTTTCGTTGCGCCCTCCGGCAGTAATTTGAAAAAGAATCTTGTTTTTGCGTGAGCAAAAACAAGAGATACAGAAGTTCAACCCTTAACCCGCGCCAGCAGGCGCGGCGTTCGGGAGCCCTCTTAGAGGAAAAAATTTTGAAAAGATATATTTTAAATATTTAGGTGATAGAAAATATTAAATATTATATCAAAATCGTATTTTACGGTTGTTTTAAAATATGATAGACTGAGAAATAGTATAATTTATTGATTTTTTGTAATGTCATTCTCATCTGTTTACGAACCACAAAAAGAAGAAAAAAAGATTTACAAGCTTTGGGAAAAGTCAGGCTTATTTAATCCTGATAATCTTAAAAAAGCTAAAAAATCGTATTGTATTATCATGCCCCCTACCAATGCTAATGGTAATTTACACATTGGTCATGCTTTAGGTATGGGCATAGAAGATATCATGATAAGGTACCATCGTTTAAAAGGTGAAAAAACCTTGTGGTTGCCAGGTACAGATCACGCAGGTTTTGAAACTCAAGTGGTTTTTGAAAAACACTTGGAAAAAGAAGGTAAAAGCCGTTTTGATATGAAACGAGAAGATTTTTATAAAGCAGTTTGGGATTTTACTCAGACTAATAGAAAAGGCATTAGAGAACAAATTAAAAAATTAGGAGCATCTTGTGATTGGTCTAGAGAAAAATTCACCCTGGATAAAGATATTATTAAAATTGTCTATGATACTTTTAAAAAGCTTTATGCTGATGGATTAATTTATAGAGGGGAGCGTATTGTTAATTATTGTACTAAGCATCGCACGGCTTTTTCAGATTTAGAAGTAAATCATATTTTACGTCAAGACAAATTGTTTTATGTTAGATATGAATTTAAAAATGAACTGGGGAAATTTATTACGGTAGCTACCACTCGTCCAGAAACTATTCCTGGAGATGTGGCTATAGCAGTTAATCCTAAAGATGAACGCTATAAAAAATTAATAGGTGATTATGTGATAGAGCCTATTACTCAAAGAGAAATTCCGATTATTGCAGATAGCTTAGTAGAGATAGAATTTGGCACAGGTGCTTTAAAAATTACGCCAGCTCATGCTGCTGACGATTTTGAAATAGGGCAACGTCATCATTTAGAGATTAGAAAAACATTAGATACTAATGGCAGATTTAATGAATTATCAGGACCATTAGTAGGATTAAAAGTTAACGAAGCTAGGGAAAAAGCTATAGAAATTTTAAATCAGAATAATGCTTTAGAGAAAATAGAAGATTACGAACATCAAGTAGGGGTTTGTTACAAATGTGGCAATGTTATTGAACCCATGTTAATGGAACAATGGTTTATAGCTTTAAAAAAATCTATAGCTTCAAAACAAAATAAATCATTATCTGATTTAGCTTTAAGCGCGATTAAGACTGGTCAAGTGAAGATATTTCCTAAGCGTTTTGAAAAAGTGTATTTTCATTGGTTAAAAAATATTCATGATTGGAATATTAGTAGACAGATTTGGTGGGGTATACCTATACCTGTGTATTATTGCCAAGAAATTAAAAATGAAGTTTGTCAAAAATCAAAAGGTATCATTATCTCAGACAAAGAAATTAAAAAATGTCCGCATTGTGGTAGTACTAATTTAGTTAAAGACCAAGATACCTTTGACACTTGGTTTTCATCAGGGCAATGGCCTTTTGCTACTTTAAAAACTCAAAAAAACAAAAAAGATTTTCAAGCTTTCTACCCCACTGGTACCATGGAAACAGGATATGATATTTTGTTCTTCTGGGTAGCCCGTATGGTTATGCTTGGTTTATATGCTACCGATCAAGTACCTTTTAAAGATGTTTATCTCCATGGTTTGGTTAGAGACCAATCACATCAAAAAATATCAAAATCAAAAGGCAATGTTATTGATCCTTTGGATATGATTACAAAATATGGTAGTGATGCTTTAAGAATAGGATTGATAATTAACAACGCGCCAGGTAATGATTTAGTTTTATCCGAAGACAAAATTAAAGGATATCGTAATTTTGCTAATAAGATTTGGAATGCTAGCCGTTTTACAAGGATGAATTTAGGTTCTGATTTCCAACCTAAAAAATTTGATATTAAATATATCAAAACTCCAGCTGATAAAAAAATTATTAAACAGTTAAAAGATACAATCAAAAAAACTACCATTATGATGGATAGCTATCGTTTTTATCAAGCCGGAGATGTTCTATATCATTTCTTTTGGCATAAATTTTGTGATCAATATATTGAATCAGCTAAAAAACAAATGACAGATAGTAAAAAAATAGAAGCTACTAAACAAGTGCTATATCATGTTTTATCTCAAAATTTGATTATGCTTCATCCTTTTATGCCTTTTGTTACTGAAGCTGTCTGGCAATCATTTAAAAACAAAAAACAATCAATTTTAATGGCTCAAAACTGGCCAAAACCTTAATATGATTGATATCATTATTGCGCTTTTAATAGGTTTAGCTCCAATAGTGGTTTGGCTGGGTTTTGTTTTGTGGCGGGACATTAAAAAACCAGAACCAATCAAATGGTTGCTAGCTGCCTTTGGTACTGGGCTATTAATCACACCTTTTGTTTTAATTTTAGAAAATTTATATGTTATTTTTTGGAATAAATTAGCAGGAGTTTTCTCTTTAGGGGATTGGGGCATACTTTTGGGGGCAGCTACAATTGAAGAAATTATTAAGTGGTTTGCTGTATATCTTCTTTTAAAGAAAAATACGCATTTTGATGAGGCTATCGATGCTATGATTTATTTGATTATTCTAGCCTTAGGTTTTGCTACAGTGGAAAATATAATAGTATCTTATCAAGGATTATTGTCTGGTACTATGGCAGCTAATTTACAAGTGTTAGGTTTAAGATTTATCGGAGCTAATTTACTTCATCTGCTTTGTTCTGGTTTTATTGGTTTTTTCTGGGCTAAAAGTTTGATCAAAAAGAACAAAAAAATATTATTATTAGGATTAATCTTGGGTATTAGCTTGCATACTATCTTTAATATGATTATAATGAAGTTAGGTTCTGAGTTCTTATTAATAGGTAGTGGCATTTTATTTATATTTGCTATGATAGTGCTATGGGCATTTGATGTCTTAGAACCCATTAGATTTAAAACAAAATAATTTAGAAAAATAAAAAATATGGCTAACACAAAAAAATCAACCAATATTAATATTTCAGAAAATAATTGGCCTAGCAGTTCTGAAGAGGGTCAATTAACTATGGATGTATATCAAACTCCTACAGAAATTATTGTGAAGTCTGCCATAGCTGGAGTTTCACCTAAAGATTTAGATATATCTATTACTAATGATATGGTGACAGTGAGAGGGAAAAGAGAACAAGAGGAAGAAGTAGAAGAAGACAATTATTTTTATAGGGAATGTTTTTGGGGTACTTTTTCCCGCTCTGTTATTCTTCCCATGGAAGTAGATGCTAATGAAGCTAAAGCTACATTTAAAAATGGTGTTTTAACCATTAAGCTTCCTAAAGTAGAAAAAGTTAGGACCAAGAGATTGGACGTAGACGAAGATTAAAAAAATTGCCCTTTGAAAAGGGCATTTTAATATAGTGGGCGGGGCGGGATTCGAACCCGCAAGCCTTTCGGCACAGGGTCCTAAGCCCTGCGCGTCTACCAATTTCGCCACCTGCCCAACTTTTGGCATTTTACCATATTATTACATAGGTATCAATTTAAAAACCTGAGCGAACTCAGGTTTTTAATGTTTATATATAATATATATCTTTATGGAGCGCTAACTACCCCTGTGACAAGATTTCGAATTAAAGCTACTAAGCCTTTTGCTAAAACAGCTACGGCTATACCAACCAAGGCATAGATAATCATATTTTTGGCAACTTCATGTTTTTTGCTGTCTCCACTAGCAGTAATAAAGTTAATAGCTGCAATAATGAGAAAGGCTACAGCTGCAATAAGGGCAATAGCAAAAAGCCAATTAATTACAACGTCTATAGTACCCCAAAGATTTATAGTAATAGTGGGTGGCTGTTCAGGTAGAGGAATTGCTTGGCCTAAAGCTGCAAATGGTAATATTAAAGCAGGTAACATTAAAAGAGGTAATAATTTTTTCATTTGTTTTTTTATTAATTTTTAAGTAATATCGACCTTTTATTATTTATACTCATATTATATGAGTAAATAGATTTTAAGTAAAGAGGGTGGAGTGATTTAAAACCTTAAAATTATGAAGAGTAATCAAAGCAATATTCACAAGCAGCGATGCAGGTTGAATCTTCTTGTGCACATTTATCCATACAGGTCATATAGGCATCTCCTTCGTCTTTTTTACATCCAGGGCAATAATCTTCATTACATCCGCTGATTGGTTCTGATTCTGATTTGCAGCATGTTTCCCCACTAGAACAATCAGGTTTATATCCCCAAGATCCTGTGCCACTTGCGTTACAGATCTCTGTTTTTGTACAAGTACCGCCCAATGAATTACAATTTTGAGTAGTATTTATTTCACAGCAAACTTGAGGTGAAGTACACTCAGGTGAATCCAATATAGCTTCTGTACAATTTCCGCCATCTATGCATTGTCCGCCTTGTGAAGCGCAAGTATTTTCTTGTTTTTGACTACCTGAAGAAATAATTTGCATAATTAGTGGCGGAATACCATTAGCCAAAATAACAATAGAAAAACCTAAAAGAGCGTAGAGAATAGTATCTTTGGCTTTTTTAAGTTTTTCTTTTTCTCCGCTAGAGGTAATTAAAGTAATAGCTGCTATCAAAATCATGATTACAGTGATAGGAATGGATAGCCAAAAGAGCCATCTGAAAATTAAATCTAAAAGTTCCCAGACAGTAGAGGGACCTAAACGATCTTCGATAATAAGCTGTGCATGGCATATTTGTGTAAAACTAGTTATTAGAATAGCTAATAAGCTAAAAAATAAAATTCTTTTTTTCATATAATATATTTTTTATTTTTTTATTTAGGTGCGCAATCTATTCGGTTCCATGTACCAGGATCACCGCCGTTTAAAAGCCAAAGAGCAGTATTAACAATAAGCCAAGCGCAAATTATGATTGCTAATCCAGTTAAAGCGCTGATCATTATTTGTTTACCAGAGGCGAATTTTTTTGGATCGCCAGCTGAAGTAAGCCAAATTACTCCTCCCCAAACAATAAGCCCAACAGCTATTAAAACAGCTCCAAAATTAATAGCATCTATGATATTTTGTCCTAGAACTAATAAATCACAAGCTGTACAGTTAGTAGTGCAAGGTACTAATGGTTTGCTAGGATCCCATCCGGCTTTAGCAATAGGGGCTATTAAAATGGTTAAAAGTAATGTAATAATTTTTAAACCACCATTTTTAAAAAATTTAATCATATCTTTATTTTGATTGTAAAAGTTGTGTTATTCTGTTAGAAGCTAAAGAGACAGCCTCTTTTAGAGTAGAAGAGCTGTTAATAATAGAATTGATAGTTTGTCTAAAAATACCCCTAACTGTTTCTGGATCTTTTTGATACCAATTCTTTGCAGAGAGAGATTGTTGAATAAAAACGCCGTTATTAGGATCATTTTGATAAAAACTGATTAAATCTCTTCTAGCAGGAGGATTTTGTGTTTGTTGGTAATAATACAAAGCAGGTTCTTTTTCTGATAAAAATTTAATAAATTGCCAAGCTTGATCTTGGTTTTTTGATTTTTTAGAAACAGTGGTAAAAAGATATTGAGCGTAAGAAATACGTTGGTCTGTTTCTGCAAAGTAAGGCAAAGGAGCAATATTATATTCAAACTCAGGATTTTTCTCTGCAATATATTTTTTATCTTGATTATATCCAATAACCATGACTACTTTACCGTCAACAAAAGCTTTTAGAGAAGAATCTAATAGCGCGTTCCAATTGTAAGTAGATTTATTGGGCAAAGCAAATTGAGTATAATAATTTAAAGCTTCTGTTGCAGGGTTAAAATTTCTGTTATAGCGCCTGACATCTTCGTTAAAGGCTGCAAAACTTTTATTTATATCTGTCATATTTCCGCCTTTTTGCATAATCAAAATAGAAAGGATATCTTCAAATCTGTCTACGTTATCCGCTAGTCCTAAAGCTAATCCTGACCGAGAAATACGAGAATAACTATCTAATTTTTTAAATTTTAAAGCTAATACCTGGGCATCTTCCCAAGTTCTCGGAGGCAAAGCTATATTATAATAATTAAAATATGCTGGATTGTAATATAGAGCTAAAGTATCTAGATAGAGAGGTAAACCGTAAAGATAATCGTTATATACTAAGTTATCTTCTATCACGGCAGGGAAATCATCTCTAATATTTTTTAAGGTATAGTTTTGGTCTGAAGTTAAAGAAAGGGGTGCGATGTAATTTTGATATTTACCTAAGAGTTTATCAGATAGAACAAAGATATCAGGGCCTTGATCGTTAGCCCAAGCAGTTAATAGCTCTTGATCATAATTTATGGGATTTTTGTAAACGTAAGTAATGCTTACGTTAGGTGCGCGTTGTTTGTAATCACTAATAAGTTTGCTGTAAACTTGAATATTGTCTTCTGTACCCCAAAAAGTAAGATTAATTTTTTTAATAGGTCTTATAACATTACCAAAAAGAACAGATAAAAAGGCAATTAATACGATTCCTACGCCTATTAAAATATATATTTGTCTCTTAGAAAAATTAATTTTCATTTTTTTATTTTTTCATTAATATACCATAATGTGTTTCATTAGAAACAATTTCTCTGTCTGCAATAAACCCTGCTTTCTGACACAAAGATAAAAGCTCATCTTTGGTTATAGGTTTTAGAGCATAGACATTGGGTAATTTATCAGGTTCCCATTCTAAAATTGCTAAATAGCCATCTTTTTTTAAAAAATTCCAAGCATTTTGTAAAACAATTTCTTTTTGTTCCGTTTGGAATAACATATTAGATATTAAAACTAAATCAACCGTTTCTTTTGTTAAAGCAGGATTATTTTCTTGCTCTAAATCTATTTGCTTAGATTCTATGATATTGTAAACACCGGCTAACTTTGCCTTAAGGTTTAAAGCATCTAAAGCTGGTTTCCAAATATCAATAGCAATAATTTTACCTGATGGTCTAACTAAATTAGCCATGGCTAAAGAAAAAAATCCAGAACCACAACCAAAATCAGCCACAATCATATTGTCATGGAGATTAAGATTTTTTACGATGTCTTTGGGATTAAGAAAAGAAGAATTCATACTTTCCTTATTATATCATATAATAAAAACAACAAACAGCTTATAGTAAGGTAATACCTACTAAGTGATCATTATCTGATAGTTTCATGATTCTGACGCCTTGAGTCATACGGCTTAAAATAGGAACAGTGTTAAGCTCTGATTTGATAATTTGTCCTTGCTCTGAGATAGAGATAATATCTTCTTCTTGGTTGGTTAATCTAGCATTGACTATTTCTCCTGTTTTTTCCGTTACTTTAGCTGTTTTGATACCAGTACCCCCTCGTTTTTGTTTACGGTAATCTTTAATTTTTGTTCTTTTACCAAAACCTTTAGAGCTAACCACTAAAAGATCTCCAACATTATTTTTATCTTTAATAATACTCATGGAGATAACTTCGTCATCTTTGGATAGTCTGATGCCGGTTACCCCTGCCGTTACTCTGCCCATGGGTCTACAATCTTTTTCTGAGAATCTGATAGCTTGTCCTTTTTTGGTTGCTAAAATAATTTCATCTTGACCACTGCAAAATCCTGCCCATCTGAGGTTATCATCTTTATTTAATTTGATAGATAATAATCCATTCTTTCTCGCATTTTCATATTCTGCAATAACAGTTTTTTTAATTACGCCTTTTTTAGTAGCCATAATTAAATATTTTACATCTTTGTTGTTTTTAGGATCATAGTTAAGCATGACAGTTACTTTTTCTGTTGGAGGTAGGCTTAAGAAATTTTGAATAGCCTTACCCCTACTGGTGCGGGAAGCTTCGTCAATTTCATATACCTTGGTTTGGAAAGCTTTGCCTTTGTCTGTAAAGAAAATCAATTGATCGTGAGTAGAACAAGACACTAATTGCTCGATAAAATCTTCTTCGTTTTTGCTTTCATAGGCAATAACACCTTTGCCTCCTCTTTTTTGAGCTTTTAAATTCTCAGGAGCCATTCTTTTAATATATCCTGTTTTTGACAAGGTAATAATTACTTCTTTTTGAACAATCAAATCATCGTCAGAAATACTATCAGGCATTTGACTGACTACCCTAGTTCTTCTTGGAGAACCATATTTTTCTTTGCTTTCTTGTAATTCTTTTTTGATAATTTCAAATATTCTTTTAGATTCTTTTAAAATTAATTCAAATTCTTTAATAATTTTCTTTTTTTCAGCTAATTCTTTTTCAATATTGTTTCTTTCTAATTTTGCTAAATTAGAAAGTCTCATTTCTAAGATAGCGTTAGCTTGAATCTCTGAAAAACTGAATTTAGATATTAATTTTTTCTGGGCGTCTGCCTTATCGTCAGCGGATCTAATGAGTTTAATAATTTCATCAATATGATCTAAGGCCTTAGCTAGCCCTTCTAAGATATGAGCCCTTTCTTTAGCTTTTTTCAAACGAAATTGAGTACGTCTGAAAATTACTTCTTTGCGATGATTTAAAAATTCTGAAATTAATTCTTTGATAGAAAGAACAGAGGGCTGAATACCTTTGTCTATCAAAGCTAACATATTAACATGAAAAGGTTTTTCTAGATCTGTATATTTATATAATTGATTTAAGATTTTTTTAGGGATAGCTTCATTTTTTAAATCAATAGTAATTCTTAATCCTTCTTTGTCACTTTCATCACGTAAATCTTTGATTCCTTCTATCTTTTTTTCTTCTGCTAGATTTGCGATTTTAGCTACTAACTCGGCTTTGTTTACCAAATATGGTAATTCGGTAATTACTATTTGCCTGTATTTATTTTCTTCTTCTATTTCTGCTTTTCCTCTGCATAAAACAGTGCCTCTACCGCTAGCATATATTTCTGCAATGTTTTCTTGGCCATAAATAGTTCCACCTGTGGGAAAATCAGGACCTAACACAAATTTAACTAAATCGCTAGAATTAGCCTGAGGATGATCTATCAGATAGATAGAAGCGTCTATAGTTTCATTTAAATTATGAGGAGGTATATTGGTAGCCATACCTACGGCAATACCCATAGCTCCGTTTAAAAGCAATTGAGGTACGCGATTAGGTAAAACAGTAGGTTCTGTTCTACTACCATCGTAATTAGGTACAAAATCAACAGTTTCTTCGTCAATGTCTTCTAATAGGCTTTGAGCTATAGCATTTAATTTAACCTCAGTGTAACGCATAGCAGCTGGTGGATCACCATCTACAGAACCAAAATTACCTTGACCGTTTATTAGAGGTTCGCGCAAAGAAAAATCTTGAGCCATTCTAGCTAAAGCATCGTATACAGCAATATCTCCATGAGGATGGTATTTGCCTAAAACTTCTCCTACTACGGTAGCTGATTTTCTGAATTTAGCACTAGGGTTCAAACCTAGATCATTCATGGCATACAAGATGCGGCGTTGTACTGGTTTTAAACCGTCTCTAGCGTCTGGTAAGGCTCGAGAGACAATAACAGACATGGCATAATCTAGATATGATTCTTTAAGTTCTAGAGAGATATCTCTGTTTTGAAATTGTTCTGGCATATTATTGCTTATTAAGCACGATTAATTTTGTGCCACTAGGTAAATCATTTTTTTTAATAGTCAGCTTGTCTAATGTTTCTGGTTTTTTAGCACAGGTTTTTATGAATTCATCCAAATCTCCTAATTTAGCTTTAATACCAGGAATTTTATAATTCATGGGGATAACAATTTTAGGTTCTATCTGATTAATAATACTAGTAGCTTCTTCTGATCCAATAGTGTCTTTTCCTCCTATAGGAATAATAAGGATATCTATATCTTCTAATTTTTCTAAAGTTTCATCGCGTAATTTTTTTTCTCCTAGATCGCCTAAATATACTAATTTTATATCTTCAGTTTGAATGAGATAAATGGTATTGGTGCCATTTTGTTTGCCAGATTGATTGTCATGATAACTGTTGATACCTTCTATAAATATTCCTGCTTTTTCTATTTCCCCAGGTCCTTCTAACAAAAAATATTCACCCATGAGGCTGTTTTTGTCTTTTGAATCTGCGTGATTGTGGGAAACAAGCAAAATATCGGTTTTAAAACGAGGCGGTTTCAAGCCGCTTTCTTCAGTATATGGGTCAATAGCTATTATTGACCCTTTAGTTTCTATTTTGAAAAATGACAATCCGAACCAAGTAATAATCATATGTATATTACTTTCAATTTAACATAAAAAAAGCTCTCTGGCAATTAAAAATTACTATTTCATTTTACGAAAAACCAGAATACTAACAAAAGTCATTAACATGGCAAAGATTAAAAGGAAAGAAGCGCTGGTTAAAAAATTATGTGTGGTTAAGATATCTAGAACTTTTGCATTGACTGATGAATTTAAAAAAATATATCTTAATCCATCAACACCATAGGTTAAAGGATCAAAATTAGAAATAGTTTTAATCCAGTTATTAGCATCATGAGTAGGGAAGAAAGCTCCTGAAAGGAAAATCATGGGAGCAATTAAAATTTGGATGACGATGTTAAAGCTTTCTACTCTTCTCATTCTTGAAGAAATTAGTACTCCTAACCCAGCTAGCCCCCAGCCTAGAACAATAATTGTTAAAATGATAACCAAAACTTTAGCTAAGCTAAGAGTTAAACCGATAAAAGGTGCGATTAAAAGCATGGGCAAGGCTTGGATTAAGCATCTAGTAGTAGCACCTAATAGTTTCCCTAAAGCTAAATCAGTTCTTGAGATAGGGGAAACTAGAATTTCTCGAAGAAAACCAAATTCTCTGTCCCAAACAATACTCATACCTGAGTCAAAAGCCATGATTGCTACCATGGCAGCAATAATTCCGGGATAGAAAAAATGTGCAAAATCATATCCTAGAAGATTAGAAGGAATGATGAATTTTAAACCTGTACCAAAAATCAAAAAGACAAGAATAGGGGTAGAGATGGAAGTAAAAACTCTGACGCGGTCTAAAAGATACAGAAGAACTTCTCTTCTCCAGATAGCGTAAATAGCTCTCATTCTTATAGGGTTAAACATATTAATCTCCGTTATTTTCTTTTTCTTCTCTAATTTTACGACCTGTTAATTTTAAAAATACATCTTCTAAGGTAGGTCTGTGAAGTTCCATAGATAAAATACGAGGTGTTACTGTTTTAACTAATTGAGGTAAAAATTCATCACCTTTTTCTGTTTCTAAATTAATATATTTACCAAATTTGTAAACGGAAATTAAAGGAAATTGTTTTTTAATTTCTTCTATAGCCAAATCATTGTCTTCGGATCTAAAATAGATAACATCTCCGCCCATCATTTCTTTTAATTTTTCCGGTTTGTCTAAAGCTACAATTTTACCGTTATCAATGATAGCTACTCTATCACAATCTTCTGCCTCATTGATATATTGGGTGGTTAAAAAAATTGTTAATTCTGTTTCTTTGCGTGCATCAAAAAGGTAATCCCAGATTTTTTTTCTAGTTTGTGGATCTAAGCCTACGGTTGGTTCGTCTAAGAAAAGAATCTTAGGCAAATGAATCAAAGATCGAGCTATCTCGGCTCTGCGCCTCATACCTCCTGAAAGATTGTCTATCAAGCTTTTTCTGCGTTCCCAGAGTTCTACTAATTTTAAAATTTCTCTTAATCTTTTTCTGTATTGTTTAATATCTAAGCCATATAACAAAGCATGTAGATAGATGTTTTCTTCTACGCTTAGATGGGTGTCTAAAATGCTTTCTTGAAAGACCAATCCTAAAGCGCTTCTAACTTTGCTTTCTTCCAACATGGCATCAAAACCATCTATAATAATTCTACCGCCATCTGGTTTTAACAAGGTACAAAGCATATTAATGGTAGTGGTTTTGCCAGCTCCATTGGGACCTAAGAATCCAAAGATTTCTCCTTTTTTTATTTCAAAAGAAACATCATCTACAGCTTTAATGTCGTTGAAATATTTTTTTAAATTCTCCACTTTGATAGCTGGAGGTTTTTGCCCGTTAGAATTGTTAGCCATTAGATGTGAGTCCCATTTTTTCTTTAACCTCTTTTAATGTTTCTCTAGCAATGTTAGATGCATATTTTCTACCATCTTCTAAAATCTCGGCAACTTCTTTTGGTCTGTCAGCATAATAATTTCTTTTTTCTTGGATAGGTTGCAATTCTTGGTAAATACTTTTGGCTAAATCTTTTTTAAGATTACCATATTGCAAGCCAGTAGTTAAATATAATTTTTCATATTCTTGTTTTTTTTCTAAACCTTGGAAAAGTTCTACAAAATTTAAAAGTGATAAGACGCCTCCTTCTTTAGGTAATGTTTTATTGTGTCCGCTATCCGTAGGAACTTTAGCTAATTTTTTTTCAATGGTTTTTAGATCGTCTAACAAAGAAATAAAGCTATCTGGTTTTGATTTACTCATTTTACCTTCGTCAGTAAGAGAGGGAATATATGCCCCTTTCATCAAATGAGCTTGAGGTTCTGGAAAAGTCTGTCCAAAATATTTGTTAAAACTTCTAGCCATTTCTCTAGCAACTTCAATATGAGGTAATTGATCTTTGCCTACGGGTACGAGTTTAGCTTTATAAATTAAAATATCAGCTGCCATTAATACGGGGTAATATAGTAAACCCATATTAATGTAGCGGGGTTGTTCTTGTTTTTTTTCTTTATATGTAGGTAGCTGTTCTAATCGAGAAACAGGGTAAATAGTAGAGAGGTAATATGCTAATTCCATGTGTTCTGGTACTTGGGATTGGATAAATATATGGGATTTTTTTGGATCTATTCCTGCAGCGAGATATTCTGAAATTAATTCTAAAATTCTACTTTGATAATTTTTTGGGTCATAAGGTGTGGTAATGCCGTGAAGATCTACCACGCTATAGAGGCAATCAAAATCAGATCGTTCTTGAAGTTCAAGGCAACCTTTAAGCGCACCCAGGTAATTCCCTAAATGGAGTATACCACTGGGTCGCAGACCCGAGAAAATTTTGATTTTTTCTGTCATATAATTAGTTGGTCTTAGAGCGGGAGACGGGATTCGAACCCGCGATCTCCTCTTTGGAAGAGAGGCATTCTACCGCTGAACTACTCCCGCAAAAAGCCTATTTAATAGTTTAGCTTGTTTTTGGGAATAATCAAGGTAAGAAAGCCTATAAAACAAGTAACAAAATACCTAAAATAGATAAATAGATGGAAAAGTAGGCTAATTTATTATCTATTATAACTTTTTTTACTATTTTAAGACTAATTAGCCCTGTTGTAAAAGAAATTAACAATCCTAAAAGTAATAAAGGCCAATAATTTAACATTTGACCAGAAACATCTTTAATTTTAAATAAAGTTGCTCCCAAGATTACGGGAATGGCTATTAAAAATGAAAAGCGATAGCTATCTTCTTTTTTAAGACCTACAAATAATCCAGACGATAATGTAAGACCTGATCTAGAAATACCCGGGAAAAGTGCTAATGCTTGACCCAAACCAATTTTTAAAGCTTGGAACCAATGCATTTCTTTTAAAGGTTGGTTGGATTGTTTAACAAATTTAGTAAGAAATAAAATTAAAGCGGTGAAAAGAAAAGCTATGCCTATAAATTTTAAAGAAGAAAAAGCACTTTCAATTTTATTTTGGAACAAGAATCCAATAATAGCAGCTGGCAGAGAAGCTATAATAATTAAAAAAATTAAACGCCAATTCTTTTCTTTGAAAATTTGAATTATTTCTTTTCTTAAAAAAAATAGAATAGCGCCTAAGGTACCTAGATGCAAAATTGTATCTAAAACTATGGCACCTTCCTTAATATTCCAGAGGTTTTGTAAGATAGCTAAATGTCCAGAACTAGATATCGGTAAAAATTCGGTAAAACCTTGGACAACTGCCAAAATGATGATTTGATATAAAAGCATATTTACCTAATAGTTGAGCCAGGTGAAACATCATGTTCTGGCCTTAATAGTACGGGTTCACCTGTATCTTCTTGGCAAGCTAAAAGCATACCCTGGCTTTCTAAGCCCATTAGTAAACGGGTTTCTAAATTAGTAACTACAATAATTTCAGTATTAATTAATTGTTCTGGTTGATATACCTTAGCAATACCAGCTAAGATTTGTCTCTCTTCATTTCCTAAGCTTACTTGTAATTTTAATAGCTTATCAGATCCTTCTACTTTTTCCGCAGAAATGACTTTTGCGATCTTTAAACCTAATTTTGAAAAATCTTCTATATTAGCCATACTTTTAATTTGTTATTTATTTGAAATTAATATATCAATTATATTCACGAATATCAATGATATAAAAAAGCGCACTCAAATATTGAGTGCGCTATATGTTTATTTTAGAGATCCTCGCATCTCAGTCAAGGCGAGGAAATGCCTGTCATCTGGTTCTTTACCGAGCCAGCTCCCGATTTCTTTTTTCCCAATTTTTATAGATATTTTAAAACCGGGGGAAGAAAGCAGCTTTTGGTTAAAGTGACGCCACCACCAAGATAATGGCAGCGGGTTCTTATATGTTCGTATACTGGAAATCTCGCAATTCTCGCATACGGCACAATTATTTGTAGGGAAACAACATTCTTTTTTCCCAACATTTATTGAGAGGCTCTCTCCCGTAAGGACCCCGAGATAAAATAATTCTTTAATCTCGAAACGCTTTTCATACATAATCTCTTGTTTGATCAAGAGGACTATGAATGAACCGACCTGGTTGTAGAGGCGCAATTCAATTCCCCTATAAAAAGCCTCTAGGTGCTTATTATAGGAATTGGCTTCAAGGAAAACTAGATCTCGAATAGGGTCTCCTGTGGATATTCCTTTTTCTAATAATTTGACCACAGTACCTTCGTATTTTTCAGCCATATCCGCGTAGTATTTAGCCTTCCCTTTAAAACGGGAAATTTTGTCTAAATGCTCTACAATATTTTCCATCTCTCTGCCTCCTATTCTAATGTGTCTTAAGAACTTTTATTAAATTGACACAAAAATATTAATCTGTCAAATTTTGATAATTTGGTTAATTAAATCAATTTTTTTAAAAAATTTAAATTTTCTTTTAATATTTTTATTACTTCTTTTTGATTGTATACATCATTAAAGGCTTTGGGGCACAATTCTAGACAGTAATCAGTATTTTTATGAAAAGACAATACTTTTATAAAGAAATCCTTTTTGGTTGTTATGCCGAGATGGTCTTCTTTACCATCCCATAAAGAAACATGGAATTGTTTGATATTATTTAAGTTTTTAACAATGTCTGTAGTATCAGCTTTTGATCTATCCGAGTGGGCTATATCAAAACAAACATTTGAGATTTTATTCAGTTGGTCATATGGGATGATAGGATCTGCTAAGGTTTTTTTGTAATGAACATTTTCAAAAAGTATAGTTGTTTGTTTATTTGTAAATTTATGTGCTTCTTTTTTATACCATTTTATGTAATCTGTTTGATTTAAACGGGGAATATGTACAATGATATTTTTAACATGATGTGCCTTAGCTATGTTTATAATATCTTTGAAATTACAAGGATTATGCTCAAATTCAAAAGGGACGTGAATAGAACGTATTAATAATTTGTATTTTTTAGATAGATGTTTTACGTAATTAATATCCCAGGTGTCGTAATAGGCATTGTCAGTTTTTGATCGAAGCATTAGTTCCAAACTTTTAAATCCTGCCTTTTTAGCTAACGAAAATATTCTTTCTAGGCCATAGGGATATAACGAAGCTGTTGATAGTGTAATCATGTTATTTATTTTTAACATTTTTAGAAGGTAAATTCAAACTCAGCACGTTATTATTTTTTAATTTTTGTATGAGAGTTGTGATATTAACAAGGGGATATAGCTCATATTCTTTATTTATTTGCATGGCTTCTACAATGGCTGGTAGGATCTTTTTATCTACAGGAATAAACGGTACTTTTGTAAAAAGCGCTGCCCAGAGCAATAAAACCATAAAAACTATTGTTATTAGCAAGATCAGTAAAATAAAAATTATAATAGCTAAATAAATCATGTCGGGCTGGTGGGACTTGAACCCACGGCCTCAGCGTCCCGAACGCTGCGCGCTACCACTGCGCTACAGCCCGATGCTTAAAACCTATCATTTTATTGTTGAAAGTCAAAAATTAGACGTAGTATTTCTTTCTAATCTCATTGGAAAATTCTTCTAAGGCTAAATCATATTTTTCTTTAGCTTTTTTGTTTTTGATTATCAATTCTTCTAAATCATATTTGTTTAAATCTAAAGCTGATTTTTTAAGATATTGTTTGGTATTTAATTTCGGGTTATCCAAAGTTTCTTCTAACAAGATATTTAAAATATATCCTATCTTCTGACCAGGAGCGATTTTTAAGTTTTTTATCAAATCATCACCATTGATTTTTAAAGTTTTAAGTGATGGTTGTTCTCCATGATTTTCTTTGAGTATTTTTTCTACTCTATACATGAAATGACGGAGTTTAAAAGGTAAAGCCTTGGGGCAGCCAGAGCCAATACGATCAGCTTCGCGTACCTGGGCTAAATCTTCCATATTTTCTTTACCAACATTGATAATCAACCTTCTTAGAGAAGCATCTGTAGTGGTTTCTACTTCGTAGAAAAATCCATGGTATCTCACTAAAATTACAACTTTTTTAATGATTTCTTCAGAAAAATGTAATCTTTTTAATATCCTTTCTGTGATACGGCTGCTTAAAATCTCATGGTTATAAAATGTACAATCTTTACCAGATCCTTGTTTTGCTAAAGGTTTACCAATATCATGGAATAAGCTAGCTAATCTAACTATTAAACTGTAATTGTTCCTAGCAGCGTAATCTAGAGAACGCAAATTATGTTCCCAAACAGTAAAAAGATGATGTTTATTTTGTCCTACGTCTATGCCTGTTTCTAATTCTGGTAAGATATATTTTAATAATCCGGAACGATGCAGAAGATCTATACCTAAACAAGCTTCTTGTGTAGCTATGATTTTTATTAATTCGTCCCGAACTCTTTCAAAAGAGATGTTTTTTATAAGATTGTTGTTTTTAACAATGGCTTTAAAAGTTGCTGTTTCTAAAAGCCAACCTTGATTGATACCTAATTCTACATTAAATCTTATCGCCCTCATCAATCTTAAGGCATCTTCTTGTAATCTTTTTTCTGGATCACCTACACATTTAATTATTTTTTTATTTAAATCTTGTTGACCTTGGTAAGGATCTATTATCTCCCAAGAATCTCTTTTGATTTTTAAGACCATGGCGTTGATGGTAAAATCACGTCTACCCAAATCATCTTCTAATTTTTTACTGAAACGTATTTTATCAGGATGTCTGCTATCAGAATATTTTCCATCAGACCTAAAAGTAGTGACTTCTATTATCTTTAAATTACTTTTTTTTGATTTTGTTTTAATACCTACCGTGCCAAATTGATTTTCATATACGCTATTAGGAAAAATCTTTTGAATTTGTTTGGGGGTAGCTGAGGTGGTAATATCCCAATCTTTAGGTTCTTTGTTTAATAAAAAATCACGAACACATCCGCCGACGGCATATACTTCAAAGTTTTTCTTCTCTAATAGTTTGATAATATTTAAGACTTCTTTAGGAATATTCATATATGTAGATTATACAGCAAAAAACAGACAAACAAAAACAGCTCCTTAACCAAGAAGCTGTTTTATCTAAAATTGATTTTACATGCAAGCTCTGTCGTCTCCTCTTTCTTTAGCTCCGCAAGTAGGTTCTATATAGTATTGGATTAATTCATTACCTCCTTCTTGTCCCGTGACATCTACGGGCTTAACATCGTTACAATTTGCTGAGCTAGCTGCATTCATCCATTTAGCAGCTAAACAACCTCTGCTTTCGCTACAGCGATGGCAGGGATAGTCTCCGGTATTTTGATTAACGCTAGCACATTGGCCATTGAAAGAATCTAAGCAAAAACCTCCAGTAGAGTTAACACAATCAGTTTCTTCTACTACTAATAATTTTTCAGGTTCTCCTTGATTAGCTAAATTTTCACATCTCTTGGAAATTTCTCCATCGCAGAACCAACCTTCTTCTTGATTAGCGCATACTTCTAAATCCGGGGTATCTTGGCAGCGATCACTATTAGCATGGCAATATTGGCTATTTGAGTTACAATCTATTTTTGAAATAACTTGGTAATTAGGCATCTGGGTACCATCTGAAATATCATTACATCTAATAGAAGTTTCGCCATCACAGAAATATCCGGTTTCTAAACAAACAAAAGTTTCTGTTTTAATTGGTTCGACTTGATTGGAGGCGTTAGAGGCAATATTTAATAATGAAGCAGATAATTGTGCATTGTTATAACTTATCGTATTTTCGTAAGAAGCTGTTAAAGATATCAAAGCTATCAAAGTGAAAAAACCTACGCCGATGTATGGTAAAATTTTTTTAATTTGTTCCATATTAAAATTTATTTTAAATTAATGACCTTTTTATATTGTTTACATCTTAATGATAATCTTTATGCATAGTCTTTGTCAAGGTTAATTTTATATATTTTAAACATTGATTTTGGTTTTAAGAAAGTATATTATATTTAAGATTAAAATACCTGAGAGATTTTAGTCCCCGTGGTGAAATGGATATCACAACAGCCTTCGAAGCTGCTATTGGGGGTTCGAATCCTCCCGGGGACACCAGGCCTCCATAGCTCAATTGGTAGAGCATCGGACTCTTAATCCGCTGGTTGCAGGTTCGAGTCCTGCTGGAGGCACAAATTTAATTTTTTTAAATCAGGCAATAAATTGGTTTAATTTTTTGTAATTAAGACATCAGTTTTAAAAAACGGCTGAACCAATTGCTATTAAGCAAAAGATTCAGCCGTTAAAATTTTTATGGTATTTCGATTAGCGTCCATCTCCGCTCTGGCCCGAGCCATTGAAGGAGATCACAGACATCATCCATTGTTACACGTCTGATATCATGGACATATTCCTTTAGAGAGATGATCCGCTGATAGTTTGCGAGATCATTAAGGGTGTCATTACAAAGACCCTTCCCAGTTGGGTCTATCATATAATTGCTTGCAATGGCACATTTCTTGTTTCTTTCAAATGATTCCTTAGAATCATTAACAGAGGCGATACAATCCTCTATGACTTTCTCTATTTCCTCAAGCGCTTGGAGGAATAGAGTGTCGCAATTAATGGAAAGTTCGTAGAAGTGTCGGAAATTACGATATGAGCTACCTGTAGAATACGACCAGGCACGCTGTTCTCGTACTTTTTCGTTGACTTCTTCTCTAATCATTTCTGACAGGATCTTTACAACGTGTATGTTAACATTGCCTGGGATTTTAGCAACGCTTTGATATGACCCTGTTTCAATTGGCTTTACCATCGTTACATGGTTAGATCGTTCAAATATACAATGATTTTCAGATGGCAAAGTGACATTGGTTATTGGAGTAGGGAGTGGAGTTCTCGTCCCTTTTTTGTTTGTTGCAAAAGGACTATCGGAAATAATCCCTACTAGTTCTGATAGCGTCATATTGCCGACACCTACAATACTTATATTCGCGGGCGTATAATGCGCGTCATAGTATGACTGCAATTCTTTCTGTGTGATTAATCCAATAGATTCCGGATTTCCTAGTGGCCGCGTAAATCGTCCTAACCAGGAATCTGAATAGAGCGCCCTGTGCTTCTGCATATCCAAATCAAATTGGAATTTGGCTGGATATGCGCAATGGAACTCATTAATAATTATTTTGCGTTCTCGCTCTATAAAATTTTTGAGCTTAGCTGAAATTAGCATATGCCCGAACATAGAAAAAGCTTTGGCGAGAATGTTTTTTAACGCCGGTAAGAAAAAACGATAGTGGGCATAAGGATATCCAGTTGCACCGAAATCCACCATCCCACCATATTTTTCAAAAAAGGTATTCATTTCCTTTTTTGGGATATTGGCATTTTCTGAAACAAGATGTTCCACAAAATGTGCTAATCCTTCAAATCCGATTGGGTCATGTTCTGCGCCTGAGTGGACCAAGATACCAATAGCTTCCCATGGGCGGTTAGGCCAGCGTAAAGCGTGTATAGCCAATCCATTCGGTAGGGTTGTTTTTTTAAACTCTGCATATGGATCAAACATGACGTTCTCCTCTCTATTTTTTTGTTAAAGATCTTAATTTATTATTAATGTTATAATAAAAAAGCACATTTATGTCAACTATTTAATTTTTTAGAGAAAAGATAAGATAGGCTAATTTTTAAAAATTTTAGTAAAATAAATTAAAGTGGGGTAGAATGATTGGGTTATGAAAATTGCTATTATCTCAGACACACATGATAATTTGGTTACTTTGGAAAAAGCTTTATTGTGGTGCAAAAAAAATAGTGTAACAGAATTAATCCATTGCGGAGACGTTTGCTACCCTAAGACACTTTTAATGATGAGTAAATCTTTTAAAGGAAAAATACATCTGGTATTTGGTAACGGTGATTTTGAAAAAGATGAGATGGAAGTTTTAAAAAAGAAAGGTAAAATAAAAAATATTATTTTCTATAATTCTTTTGGAGAAATAATAATAGATAATCAAAAAGTTTATTTTATTCACAAACCAGACAAAGAATTATTTGAGAATTTATCACATGGGAAAAATTATATTTTTTATGGACATACGCATATGCCTGATTTAAAAAAATTGAATAATTGTTTATTGGTTAACCCAGGCAATATTGCTGGTATATCATATCGCCCTTCTTTTGCGGTTTGGGACACTTTATCAGACGGTCTTTCTCTAAAAATCTTAGATCAATTGATTTAATTTTTTTGTTATTTTTGATATAATATATGTAGCAGTTTGATATTTTAAAAGTCGGACTGACTAGAAAGGAGAGTGAGGTGATAACAAGAGTCTCTCAGATTGTATTTAGAGATATTTTTCCGGTCTGTTTTGGCAATTATGACAAGACTAAGAGTGCTTGTTGCAATTGTGTTAGAGGCAGACTCAACCCTGACATCGAGCCGTATTTATTAAAAACCGAAGCTTTTATCAAAAAGCATCGGAGAGACAAACTTATTTTGGAAGCAGTTACCAGTTTTGATTGCAAATTGGGAACAGATGCTGATATTAAAAAGTTTGTTAAAAGATACATGATTTGTTCTCAACGAAAAGTAGCTGCGATAATAGGAGGATATTAATGGATGATAATTGGTTATAAAAAAACCGTCAGTAGACATTACTGGCGGTTTTTCATCTAAAACTTTTTTATTTAGCAAAAGCTAAATATCCAGGTACGATTATATTGATTCCAGGAACCAATAATAATAATCCCCACCAAGTTGGTTTGTTAACTTTCTTGGCAATTTCCATCCAGAGAATAATCATGATAACAAGATTTACTAGAGGGATGAGGCAAAGAACAACCCACCACATGGGTTTACCTGATATTTGAACCATTAAAATTATATTGAGCAAAGGGATCCAAGCGAACCAACCGTTAGCTGTGTTGGTTTTTTTAGCAATAACCTGTAAGCTAAAAGCTACATAGACGTAACCAACCAACATGAGAATCCAATAGATTAACATGATGGCAGGGGCGGCAGTTGTAGAATATTCCATTTATTTATTTTTTTAATATTTTAAATATGTAACCGACCTTTGAAATATTAGAAAAGTTACTCTGTCTATTATACAGGATATGTTTGAATATTAGCAAATGAAAAAAATCTTAAGGTGTGCTGCAAAGATCGTATTTGATCAATTTAACATTTTCGTTTGGACAAAAACTATACCATCCTTCTGATTTAGTATTTATCGAATCACATTTAATTTCGCAAAGTGAACAAGGATTTAATACAATTAAATTTTGTTCTTTTTCATATATTTGGTACCAACCTTCAGATTCAGTATTGGGAAATAAACATTGTATTTTACCGCAAAGCTTTTGGTCACATATTTTAAAAGGTGGTAAAGAAGGAGCTGCACTAATGCTAGGAATTGGTTGCTCTAAACTTTCTTTTTTCTTTTTATTTCCTGTTGTTTTGATATCTACCGATAAGGCGGGTGGACTTGCAGCAACAGAGGGATTAATATTTTTTGTTGTATTAGCCGCTATTTGTTTATTAATTTGGCGGTATTGGTTATCAATATTAGATAGTTTCTGGTTTAATGAAATATCTGATATTTTTCCTTTAGCCATATTTAAATGCTCGTCTAAATTTAAAAAAGCAATATCTAGATTTTGATTGTTAGATGTTCTTTGCATTTCATTAATTCTTTTTTGAGCTAAAGCTAAATGTATTTTAGTTTTAGTTTCAGGATTAGCTAGAATTAAAGGAATATTTTCTGAAGCTAATTTAATAGGGTAGAGAATATCCCCAGGAAGAGATGTTTGCGAAAAAGCAGTTAATCCGCCAGAGACAATTAAAAAAATGAATATACTAATGTAGACAGGAGCTAATCTTAATTTTGTAGCAAAATTATATTTTATTTCTTTATTTAAAACAGGGGGATTTTCTTTAATATAATTTGATAAATCGTTTTTTAAAGTTTTTAAATACGGCTCGGCTAAAGGAGCTTGACGTATCTGTTTAAAAATATTTTTAAGATTAATGTTCATCTTGGTGTATTTTTTCTTTAAGCATTTTTAAAGCGCGATGGGTAAGAGTATAAATGTTAGCTAAAGAATATCCTGTAATCTTTTTTATCTCTAAAACATTTAATTCATCGATATATCGGTAGGTGATGATTTGGCGGTAAGCTTCCGGTAAAGTAGGAATGATTTTTAAAACATATTCACATTCAAAGCTTAAATGGAAACTTTCTAAAAAATCAGAGCTGTCTGTAGCAGGCTCTTCTGTCAGATCTTCTATTGATACTTCCTTGTGTCTTGAGTTATTCTTGTAATGATCTACTATTAAATTATGAGCTACACGGTAAATAAAATTTTTAATATTTTCAATTTTGTTTCCTTCCCTAAGATACCTCCAGGTTTTTAAAAAGGTTTCTGACGTAAGATCTTGTGCAGTTTGGCTGTTATTCACCCTGAAAAAGATATGTTTGTAGATTTTAGAAGAATATTGAGTATAAGCTTCTAAAAACATTTTTTCTAAGTTAATTTCTTTCATAATATATGACTATAAATAGGGGATAATCTTTCACTTTCTGAGCCTTTTACCGTGAAAAGTCAAATGAATCTGTTGTAGCTCTTTATCTGTTAAGTGAGTATATACCTGGGTGGTAGTAATGGAAGCATGGCCTAACATGATTTGAACAGAACGTAAATCTGCTCCATTTTGAAGTAAATCTGTGGCAAAAGCATGTCTTAAAGTATGGGGCACCATTTTTTTCATGATACCAGCAGCTAAAGCATATTTTTTTACTATTCTTTCTATAGATCTAGGGCTGAGCCTTAAACTCTCTTTTATTTTTTTAGATTGAGATATATTAACAAACAGAGGCTCTTCTATATCTAATCTTTTTTCTAGATACGTTGATATGCTTTTTTTAGCTCTTTCTGAAAGAAACACTACTCTGATTTTACCGCCTTTGCCTTTAACGGAAAATTCTCCTCTTTTTAGATTAATATTATCTCTATTAAGTTTGCATAACTCAGAAACACGCAAACCTGTGGAAAAAAAAGTTTCTAAGATAGCTTGGTCTCTTTTGCCTGGCAATGTATTGATATCAGGGGCGGATAGTAATCTATTTAATTCTTCTATGCTAATTAAATCTAATTCTCTGGAAGGAATTTTAGGTAATTCTATTTTTTCCGCTGCTAAAGTTTTGATATCTCTTCTAGTAAGATATTTTAAAAAACTACGTAGTGCAATAATATGGTACGCCTGAGTGTTTCTTTTAAGAATTTCATCGTCTGAATTTTTTTGACGATTGAGCCAAAGACGATATTTTCTTACATTGTCATTATTAATATAAGAAGCATCTAAAGAGGTAGCAGATTTGTTTGTTTCATTTTCTAACCAAAAAACAAAACGTTTTAAATAACGGGCATAGTTTTCTCGTGTTTTAGGTGAACGGTTTTTCTCTATTTCTAGATAATCTAGAAAATCTTTAATGAGTTGATTTAATATCATATATATGTCGCACAATATTTATTATACCTTTCCTTTTTAAAATCACAAGGATGGCTTTTAAGAAAGTTTTCTGATATAATATATTTAATAACTTAAAAAAATATATGTCTTCTAAAAAATTTTTTCATTCCAAGTTTTTTACCTCCAAAAAGGTTAATTGGAAGAGAGTTTCTATCGTTACCATGATATTAGCTGTTTTATGGTTTCTAGCCCTGTCTTTTTGGGTCTATTGGGTGTTTAATTTAGCATATCCTAGTGTTTTAGTTTAGAATTTGCCATCTTTAATTCTTTGTGTTATACTGCTTTAAAGAAAAGATATATAAAATATAAATATGTTAGCTAAACAAACAAAAAACAAGATTATAACGAAGTACAAGACGCATGTTAAAGATACTGGCTCTCCGGAGGTCCAAGTAGCGCTTTTATCTAAGTCTATATCAGAATTAGCTGCTCATTTAAAGAAAAATCCTAAAGACATTCATTCTCGTAAGGGTCTTTTAGGTATGGTGTCTAGAAGGAAAAAACTCTTAGATTTTTTGAAAAAAGAATCTATGCGTCGCCATAATAGTTTGGTTAAAAAACTCAAAATTTAAATATGATCATCAAGCATAAAAGCCAACGTGTGGCTGTCTTGGTGGATGTTCAAAATTTATACCATTCAGCTAAAAATTTATATTCAGCTAGGGTGAATTTTGAAAATCTACTTAAAGAAACAGTGTGTAACCGTCAATTGATTAGAGCTATTGCATATGTTGTTAAATCAGATGAGCCTGGGGAGGCTTCTTTTTTTGATGCTTTAACTCGTAGTGGTTGGGAGCTTAGATCAAAAGATTTACAAATATATCCTGATGGTTTGAAAAAAGCTGATTGGGATGTTGGTATGGCTGTTGATGCTATCAGATTAAGCAATGTAGTTGATGCTATTGTATTAGTAACTGGTGATGGAGATTTCATCCCTTTGTTAGAACATTTACGAGCTATAGGTAGACAAGTAGAGTTAGCTGCTTTTTCTAAAACAGCTTCTACTAAATTAAAAGAATTAGCTGATGACTTTTTAGATTTAGATTCTAAGCCAGATGTGTTTTTGATTAGAGGCAATGTAAACCGATTCAAGCTTAGAAAGATTTTACCAATATAAATAAAAATTAAAAAATATGGAGAAAAAAGAATACAGTCTGGAATTAGACGGTAAGAATATCGTGGTTGAATTTTCTCGTTTAGCAGAACAAGCTAACGGATCAGTACTAGTAAAGATGGATCAAACCATTGTTTTAGCTACTGCTGTCATGGGTCAGCAAGATAGATTGGAAATTGACTATATGCCTCTTTCTGTGGAATATGAAGAAAAATATTATGCTGCTGGTAAAATATATGGCAGCCGTTTTGTTAGAAGAGAATCTCGACCTAGCGAAAATGCTATTTTAACCGGCAGACTCATTGATCGTACTTTAAGACCATTATTTAATCAAAAATTAAGAAGAGATATCCAGGTAGTTGTGACATGTTTATCCATAGATGAGAAAAATGATCCTGATATTATTGGTATTTTAGCAGCTTCTTTGTCTCTTTTAAATTCTGATATTAGTTGGGGAGGCCCTGTAGCTGGAGTAAGAGTAGGTTGGAACCAAGAAAAAGGATTTTTAATTAATCCTCAATATTCTGATAGAGAAGGATTGTCTTTAGAAATAGTAGCTTCTGGTACAGAAACAAAAATAAATATGATTGAAACTCAAGCTAAAGAAGTTTCTGAAGATATTATTGAACAAGGTTTAGCTTTAGCTCAAGAGAAAATTAAAAAATTAGTTGATTTCCAAAATCAGATTGCTAAAGAAATGGCTAAAGAGAAAAAAGAAATGCAATTTGTTTCAATAGACAGCAAATTAGAAGAATATGTTAAACATTTTCTCTCTGATAAATTAGAGACAGCTGTTTACGCTGGTAACAAAAAATCCATGAATTTAAGTTTATCTGCTTTAGATGATTTACTTTACAAAGAATTATTAAGCAATAGTTTTACAGATCGTGATTTTAAAATTGCCAAGATGATTGTTGAAGAAGAAATTGATAAATTGGTACATAAAAATATTTTAGATTCTGATAAAAGACCTGATGGCAGAAAATTAGATGAAGTGAGAACATTAGATATTATGATTGATGTTTTACCTAGAGCTCATGGTTCAGCTTTGTTTATGAGGGGTACTACCCAAGCTCTTTCTGTTATTACACTGGGATCTACTGGAGATGTTTTAACTATTCAAGGTATGGAAGTCACTGGTATAAAAAGATTTATGCATCATTATAATTTTCCTCCTTTCTGTTCGGGAGAAACAGGCCGTTTGGGTTCTCCGGGACGCAGAGAAATTGGTCATGGTGCTTTAGCAGAAAAAGCTTTGATACCTATGATCCCTGAAAAAGAAGTTTTTCCATATACCATTAGAGCAGTAACAGAAATTTTATCTTCCAATGGTTCTACTTCCATGGCTTCAGCTTGTGCTACTAGTCTTTCACTGATGGCAGCTGGTGTGCCTATCAAAGAACCAGTGGCAGGTATTGCTATGGGATTAATGAGTGATGAAAACAGATACAAGATTCTAACTGATATTCAGGGACCAGAAGATCATTTTGGAGACATGGATTGCAAGGTAGCTGGTACAAAAAATGGTATTACAGCCATGCAAATGGATGTGAAAATTTCAGGTGTAACTCCTAAAATTATCAGAGAGGTCATGGAACAATCTAAAAAAGCTCGTTTAGAGATTTTAGAAAAAATGAAAGCAGTGATTTCTGAACCAAGGAAAGAAATGTCTTCATTTGCTCCTAGAATTACTACAATGGAAATTGATCCTTCAAAGATTGGTGGAGTAATTGGTGCTGGTGGTAAAACTATCAATCAGATTATTGCTGATACAGGTGTAGCTATAGATATAGAAGACACAGGCTTGGTATATATTACTAGTCCAGACGAAGAATCTTCTTTAAAAGCTAAAAAAATTATTGAAGAAATTGTTAGAGAATATAAAGTAGGCGATATTATTGATGGTAAGGTATCTCAGCTCAAAGAATTCGGAGCTATTATAGATATTAATCCTTGGCAAGACGGATTATTGCATATCTCAGAGATGGCAAATTATCGTGTTAACAAAGTAGAAGATGTAGTTAAAATAGATGATGTTTTAAAATTAAAAATTACTAAAATAGAAAATGGCCGCTTGGGTTTGTCTTTAAAAGCTATGCAACCAGGGTATGAAGAAAAACCTAGCTATCCAAAACCTCGTTTTGATCGTAGAACACCACGTCGATAAGAGAAAAACTCCAGTTTAAAAAGCTGGAGTTTTTTAATATGCTTGACACTTGTGTTTTTTTTAAAGTTTTGTGATATAATTATATCTAAGTAAGATATTAAAAAAATAATTAAATAATTTAAAATATATGGACGATCCAAATCAGAAGTTCCAACCCCCGCAGTCTAATATTTTTGTTAGAACAATGGAGGATGATTTAAAAAATTTACAAAACACAGGAGGACAAGTTCCTAATATTGCAGGTCAGCCTGTTGAAAATTTAAATGCTTCTCCCACTCCACCTCCAGTTGTTCCCAGTGTACCTCCTATTTCTACAACACCAGAACCAATACCTGTAGCTCCGGCAGTTAACATTAATAATAATTCTATTTTTGGCGGAGATACTGCTATGGGTATGATGACTGATACAGAAGCGCCTAAAGAAGTTAAAGGCCCAAGACCTGTTATGTCAAAAAAGATTCCTACTAAATTGATTATGATAGGTGGTATTGCTATTTTAGTAATAGGAGGAGCTTTAGCATTTTATTTTTTAGTGTATCCAAAACTTTTTGATTCTCAACCACCCATTGTTGTAGTCCCTGACAAATTTACTTGTGATTTTAATTATAGATGTATTAAAAATCCTGTGGGAGACTTTGTTACTTTGGCTGATTGTCAAAAAACTTGTATTAAACCACCTGTTACTGTGGTGACGTCTACTCCGGTAACAATAACTCCGCCTTTGGCTTTGGTGACTTTACCGTATAATGCATATACCTTACCCATGAATTTATCTACTTGTGCTACTATTTTAACTTCTATTAAAGCTGAGGTGAAAAAACCAGCTGCTGTTGAAACCTTTAAAATTTTGATGCCTAAGTTTAAAACAGAATATCTTTCCAATCCTGAAATAACTGGTATTTTTATTCCCAAAGTACCTAAAGAATTAAGTGATGTCTTAAAAGAAAAATATTTGGTCTTTGCCTATTATGGCACTACCACTGCTTCTTTAGGTTTAGCCATGGAAGTAGGGCAAGCTAATATACCTACTTTAAAAGATTACTTTTTGAATTGGGAAAAGAAAACTATTGTTAAAGATTTATCTAATTTCTTTGTGACTTTGCCTGCTACAGCTAAGCTTAAAGACAAAGTTTTCAAAGCTAGAACATTCCAAGGAGCTGATATCAGAGGTATTTTATATACCACCCCTCAAACAGTTTTAACGTATGGTTTCTTTAATGATTATTTAATTATTACGACTTCTAATGAAGCCATGGATAGTGCTGTGAGTCATCTTCAAGGAGGAGGTGCTGTACCGATTATTCAGTAAAATATTTATGATAAATGAAGCGGAGCTGAAAAGCTCCGCTTTTAGTTTGCTTTTTGTTGTTTTTTATCATATTATTTAATTAATAATATGGATAAGAATAAAAAAGAAGGCGGAAAGATTTTTCAGATGATTTTTAAAGTCATTGTTATTTTTGTTTTAGTTTCTATTTTATATGGAATATTTTTTGGGAAAACACCTAGCGATAAACAAGAAAAAATTTCTTTCAGCCAGTTTATAGAAAAAATAAATAATAGCGAAGTAGATAAAATCAACGTTAAACAAAATAACATTGTTATTTATTTAAAGGATGCTAAAATTTTAAATACTGAAAAGGAACCGGAAAATTCTTTGGTAGAAACTTTATTAAATTACGGAATTACCGAAGATCAAATTAAGGTTTTAAATATCAGTGTTTTGCCGGAAAACAATTTAGCCGTTGTCTTTGGTATTATCGTCCCTATTCTTTTACCATTCATTTTATTAATAGGTTTCTTTTGGTTTTTAACTCGTAAATCAGACAAAGGCGCTATGCAAGTTTTTTCTTTTAATCGTGCTAATATTCATCTTTTTAATTCAGAAAAAGACAAAATTACTTTTAATGATGTTGCTGGCTTAAAAGAAGCTAAAGACGAGCTTAAAGAAATTGTAGAATTTTTAAAAAATCCTAAAAAGTTTTTAGATATTGGTGCTAGAATTCCCAGAGGTGTATTGCTAATGGGTCCACCAGGATCTGGTAAAACACTTTTAGCTAGAGCTGTAGCCGGAGAAGCTGGCGTACCTTTCTTTTATATATCTGGATCTGAATTTGTAGAAATGTTTGTGGGAGTAGGGGCAGGTAGAACAAGAGACCTCTTTGATAATGCTAAAAAAGCAGCTCCATCTATCATTTTTATTGATGAAATTGATGCGGTAGGTAGAGAAAGAGGTTCGGGCATGGGTGGAGGGCATGACGAAAGAGAACAAACCTTAAATCAAATTTTAGTAGAAATGGATGGTTTTGACAGAGAAACAAGAGTTATTGTCATTGCTGCTACTAATAGACCTGATATTTTAGACATGGCGTTATTAAGACCTGGTAGATTTGATAGACGAGTAATGTTAGATTTACCTGATATAGATGATAGGTTAGAAATTGTTAAAATTCATTTAAGAGGGAAATTAGCTGATACCTCTATAAATGTTAGACAAGTAGCAGAACGTACGCCTGGTTTTTCTGGAGCAGACTTAGCTAATTTAACTAATGAAGCTGCTATTTTAGCCGCTAGAAAAGGTAAAAAAATAGTGAGTCAAACTGAATTGTTAGAATCAATTGAGAAAGTTATGCTTGGCCCAGAAAGAAAAAGTCATATTTTAAGTCAGGCAGAAAAAAAGATTACAGCATATCATGAGGCAGGGCATGCTTTGGTTTCTACCATTTTACCTCATTGTGATCCGGTACATAAAGTATCTATCATTGCTAGAGGTAGAGCTGCTGGTTATACTTTAAAATTACCGTCAGAAGACAAGCATTTAAAAACTAAATCTGAATTTCTAGATGATTTAGCAGCATTTTTAGCTGGGTATGCAGCTGAAGAAATTATTTTTAAAGAAATTTCTACAGGGGCGTCAGCTGATTTAGAAGAAGCTTCTGATATTGCTAGAAGCTTGGTGACACGTTATGGCATGAGTAAAAAATTAGGGCCCATTGCTTTTGGTAAACCAGGTAATATGATTTTCTTTGGAAAAGAGATTTCTTCTGAAAAAAATTATTCTGAAAAAACAGCTATAGATATAGACGCAGAAGTATCTGATATTTTAAAAGATGCATATTTGCGAGCTAAAAAAGTTATTATTCAGAAAAAAAGCAAATTAGAAAAGATTGCTAAGATGTTAATTGAGAAAGAAACAATTGAAAAAGAAGAATTTGAAAAATTAATGAAATAGGGTAGAATCAGGGAACAAAGGGGCATGTAGCTCAGTGGTAGAGCATCGCTCTTATAAAGCGAGGGTCACAGGTCCGATCCCTGTCATGCCCACCATATTTATGAATACTTACATCTTTAATCTCATCAATCATTCTCGCCATTGGCTTTTAGATAAATTTTCAGTAATTTTAAGTCATTACGTTTTTTTGGCTTTTTTAGTTTTAGCCTTGTTAATTTTTGTTTTTATCTATGATCGTAAAAATATCTTATATATTTTATTAGGTTTTGCTTTGGTAACTTTGATAGATTTGTTGATGACAGAATTAGTTTTTAAAAATGTTTTTTATCAACTTAGACCGTATCTAGTTTTGCCTGATGCACATACTTTAGGCGTAGTTTCTTCTAGCGGAGCCTTTCCTTCAGGCCACATGGCCATAATGACTGGCTTGCTATTGGTTTTTTGTTTTTATGAAAGAGCCTTTATTATTCCTAGTATTAGTTTCTTACTTCTTTTAGGTTGGTCTAGGATATATAATGGAGCTCATTGGCCATCAGATGTTTTATGGGGAACTGTGTTTGGTTGTATATATGGTTTCTTGTCTTTAATACCTTTTCTTTTTTTCAAAAAATTCTTTTTGGCATTGAAAAAAATACCAAAAATGCTATAGTTCAAACAGCTACGGGCGCGTAGCTCAGTTGGTTAGAGCGTTCGCTTGACGTGCGAAAGGTCACAGGTCCGAATCCTGTCGCGCCCACTCATTAGAGATATAAAAAAATTAAAGAGATAAAATCAAAAAAAACAGCACTTTCCTGTTTTTGTTGTCTTATAACGGTAAAAATGATATATTTCTATATATATGAAAATTATATTTGGCGTAGAAGCTTTTTTCCCTCATCTTTCCGGGGTAACCATTGTTACCAATAAATTAGCTACTCATTTTGGTAGAAATTTAAATGATGAAGCTTATATTGTAACAGCTAACAATACAGGGGAATTAAAAAAAGAATTTAGTCCTAGGGGATATACTTTAATCAAATTACCAGCTTGGTCTAATTCAGTAAGACCTACCTTGAAATTCAGTTATGATGCTTCTAAATATGTTCCAAAGATTATTTCTGAAATTAATCCTGATATTATTCATATTCAGGACCCAGCTTTCATTTCTAGGGCTTTAGCTCAAGCAGCTTTTAAGAGAAAAATCCCAGTAGTGATTACCCAACACAGCAATTTATCTTTTCCTGTTTCATTTTTGCCTAAATTTATGAGGAAAATATCTTCTAAAATATATGGTCATTTTTTAGTTAGTTTTGTAAATAGATATTGTACGGTTATGACTACACCTACAGAGACCATGAAAAAAGATATTCTTTCTTGGGGCGTAAAAATACCTATTAAAGTTATTTCCAATGGTGTTAATTTAGATTTTTTTAAACAAGGTAAAGTTAATCCTAATTTTATTAATGAATATGGTTTAATAGAATTTGTAAATCATCCGGTAGTACTTTATGCAGGAAGATTAGATAAAGACAAAAATTTAAAAACATTGTTAGCAGCCATGCCTTTGGTTTTAAAAGAATGTGATGTCCGTTTTCTTTTTTTAGGTAAAGGAGATTTAAAGGAAGAAATGATAAGTGAAGTAGCACGTTTAAATATATCTGACAAGGTAAAATTTATTGGCCCTGTACCTCCAGGAGACGAAAATTTGGCAGAATGTTATCAATTTTCATCTATTTTTGTTATACCCTCAGCCATTGAAGCTCAAAGTTTGGTTACCATGGAAGCCATGGCTACTGGCTTGCCTGTGGTAGCAGCTGATGGCGGTGCTTTACCTGAATTGGTAAAAAATGGGGAAAATGGTTTTTTATTTAGTCCATACGATGCTAACGCTTTAAGTCAGGCTCTTGTTAAAATTTTAAAAGATGAAAATTTGCGTAAAAATATGTCTGAAAAAAGCTTAGAGATTATTGCTTTCCACGATCAAAAAATTGTTTTTCAAAAATTGAAAGATTTTTACAATGAAGTTTTTCAAGATTAACGCGTCTTTTGAACATGAGATTAGATCAATATCTTAAAAATATAAATCCTCTATTATCCAGATCGGAAATAATCCGGGATATTAAAAATGGTTTAGTATATATAAACGGTTTAAAAAAAATTAAACCAAGCTATTTAATTAAAGAAAATGATAAAGTAGTTTATGAAATTAAAGAAATAAAAAGTATTAATGAAATTCAACCTGATAATTTTAGATCTCTAGATATTATTTATGAAGACAAAGATGTTTTGATTGTTAACAAGCCAGCAGGTATTTCTGTGCATCCCAGTATAAATCATCCTGAGGAAAAAACCTTAGTAAATCTTATTTTGCATTATTATCCTAAAATACGAAAAGTAGGGGAAGACAAATTAAGGCCAGGAATTGTACATCGTTTGGATAAAGATACCTCTGGGGTTTTGATAGTAGCTAAAAACAATGAAACTTTTTTTGAATTAAAAAAACAATTCAGTCAGGGTTTGGTCAAAAAAATATATTTAGCTTTATCTGTTGGTGTATTTTCAAAAAAAGAAGGTTTGATTGATTTGCCTATTGGCAGATCATCTCAAGATCCAACAAAAAAAGTAATAGTAAAAGATATTAAAGGGATAAAAAATATTAAAAAAAGTAGATTGGCACAGACAAAATACTTAGTTTTAAAACAATACAAAGAATTTGCTCTTTTAGAGGTACATCCTTTAACTGGGCGCACCCATCAAATCAGGGTACATTTAACAGCCATTGGTCATCCAGTTGTAGGAGACAAAAAATATGGTTTTAAAAACCAGAAAAAAGAAAATTATTCCCGTCAATTTTTACATGCTCAAAATATACGTTTTTCTCTTAAAGAAAAAGATTATGAATTCAGTGCTCCCTTAGCCGATGATTTAGTAGATATCTTATCTAAATTAAAATAATTTAGTGGACCTAAGCGGAATCGAACCGCTGTTTCGACAATGCGAATGTCGTGTTCTACCACTAAACCATAGGCCCTTTTTTAAAATTTGTCGGGCTGGTGGGATTTGAACCCACGGCCTCCTGCTCCCAAAGCAGGCGCGCTAGCCTCTGCGCCACAGCCCGATATTGTGCCTCCGGGAGGAATCGGACCTCCATCCACAGCTTAGAAGGCTGTTGTTCTATCCGTTGAACTACGGAGACAATACTATCAGATTTTCATCTTTTCTATCAAATTGTCAAAGGAGTTATATACTTTGCCTTCTTTCAGAGTTCTACCTAAGATATTTTTGATTTCTTGTATTTTACCCTGATCTTCTTTTTCTAAGAATAACATAGTGGGAAAATAGGGGAATCTTTTGGTACCTAGCGCTACAATAAAATGTTCTGGTTTTTCCACGATTTCATAAATGAAAAAATGATTTAAGTTTATAATTTGATTACCAATAGATATTTTTTCTAGACTAAGTTTTGCATCTACTTCCGGGCTTTTTTTCTGACTCATGATATAAAAAGTGAAAATAGCTGCTAAGATTAAAATTAAAAAATAATAATCATGTCGCCAGAGTGAGTAAGCACCAAATATTATGATGCTTAGCCCCATCCAGAAATACCAGGAAGCATTTCTTTGATGTTTTTTTTCTTTTAAATGCCAGCAAACAATATCAACCTCCTCCTCTGGTTTTTTGATATTTTTATCAAATTCTTCGGTGATTTCTATTTTAACCATATATGTTTGCTTTTCTGTATTATAAGCTATCATTTAATTGGTTTTTGAGCAAGTTGTAATTTAATTTTCATTTTGTTAATATCTAGATTGTTAGGAGAGGTGGCTGAGTGGTCTAAAGCGACACGGTGCTAACGTGCTGTTTGGGTAAAACCAAACCGTGGGTTCAAATCCCACCCTCTCCGCTAATTTACCAAAGGTCGTTTTAAAATTTTAATAATATATTAATTAAAATATGAATATGATAGAACAAATACCTACACAGCCACAAAAACAAGAAAAACTCGCAGAAGAATCCCAAGAAGTAAAAAAAGAAGAATTATCTACGGCGTTGCAAGAAGTTGAAAAAATACCTTTGAATTTTAGTGACGAAGAATATGAGAAGGTATCACGAGACACGATAAATGATCGCCATATTAGCAGAGAAGTTTCAGAAGATGCTTTTCTAAGATTCGCAAAAAATCCTGATACTAATCCAAGCTCATTTGGCACTATGTTAAGGATTTTAGACAGAGATTCTATGAAAGATCACCCTAATGAAGAATTATTTAAAAAAGTGATAGAAGAGCTGGCAAAAAAATATAATTACGAAATTAGAAAATGATTTTTGAAATGTACATCTTGAAGATGTACATTTTTTTAATAATTCAAATTAAAAAACTTGCAATTAATCAGGCTCTGTTATTATTTAGTTAGAAGAGTAGATAGATAATGTTTGTCAAATATCTTTACACTCATTTGACAAATAATTTTACAAGGATTATACTGTGGATATGCTTGGCAAATTTATTTTAGAACAACGAAAAAAACTTAATCTGGGGCAAGAATTTTTGGCGTCTAAGATTAGTGTTTCTCGTCCAACCTATAATCAGATAGAGCTAAATGAACGAGATTTGACTATTTCTGAAGCAAAAAAGCTCGCAGATGTTTTTGGTATTGATTTTAATGATTTTATTCAAGGCAAAGATGCTTCTGTTGCAACTGAGATAAAAAAAATTGCTAAGAGGGCAAAAGAAGAAAAACCAGAGATGAGAATTAGTATTCCGCAGAAAAATCTTGAAAAATTTAAAGAAGTTTTACTTTATGTTTTGTCCAAAGTTGGCGGCAAGCCAAATGTTGGAGAAGCTGTAATCTACAAATTGCTTTATTTTATTGATTTTGATTTTTATGAAAAATTTGAGGAGCAATTAATAGGTGCGACATATATTAAAAATCATTATGGACCAACCCCTATTGAGTTTAAAGCCATTGTAGAAGATATGATTCAAAATGGTGAAATAGTGAAAGTAGAAGAAAAATATTTTAACTATCCACAAAGAAAGTATTTGCCAGTTCGCGAACCAGATTTAACAAAATTAAAAGATGCTCGTGAGTTGCGTCATATTGATGAAGTGATAGCCAGGTTAGGGGATAAGAACGCTACTGAATTAAGCGAATATTCTCATGAAGATACTCCTTGGCTTGTTGCTAAAGAAAATCAGGCGCTTGATTATGAGGCTGTATTCTATCGTACCCCTAAAACTTCTGTGAGAAACTATGACAAGCAAGATTAATTATGGCGAAACGCCAGAATTTCAAAAAGATTTTAAGAAATTGCTTAAAAAATTTAAATCGCTTGAGAAAGATTTTGAGTTAGCAAAAATTGCAGCCATTGAGTTATATCATGTTCAAAAAATCAATAATTTAAGTGTTTTTCCTATACAAGGGTTTTGTACAGAAGAAATACAAGTTTGTAAAATTAAAAAATTTGCTTGCAGAGCGCTAAAAGGGCGGGGTGCAAAAAGCGGGATTAGAATAATCTATGCTTTTCATGTTATTAATTTAAAAATTGATTTTATTGAAATATATTTTAAAGGAGAAAAAGAAAACGAAGATAGTGAAAGAATCAAAGATTATCTTAAAAACTATTAATTATTAATAGCAAATAGCAAAAATATGTGTTTTATGACAAAACCGTGAATTTGCAAGAATTTTTAATGATTTTCACGGTTATATTGACAAAAACGTGAAAAAGAATATGATGATAATATATGTCAAAAATACTTAATGTTTTTAATAAAATAAATTCTCTCCGTGAAAGATATCATAGGGCCGCTGCAGGCAAGGACTCGCTTATTAAACTTATTGCTGAAACTGAAGTTGCTGAGCAAGTCTATAATTCAAATGCCATAGAAAACAGTACTCTTACTCTTGAAGAAACTGAAAAAATACTTCTTCAGATGGATCTAGATAGGTTTATTACTGAGAGAGAGATTTTTGAAGCAAAAAATCTTGCACGAGTGGTATCATACATGGATAAAAAAGCCAAGGAGCAAGAGCTTAATCTTGAAATCATCTTATCGCTTCATAAAATGTTGATTTCAAATATTTGTGACGATATTGCCGGAAGGTTTAGAAAAGATGACGAATATGTCCGTGTTGGGAATCATATTGCTCCTAATCCGAAAGAAGTAATAGATCGTCTCGAAAAAATGTTAATAGAGTACAATGCTGCAAGCCATGAAAATATTATTAAACGCATAGCAAGACTACATCTTACTTTTGAATATATTCATCCGTTTATTGATGGTAACGGTCGCATTGGTCGTGTTATCAATAATTATTTGTTGATACGAGAAGGATTTGTGCCAATAAATATAAAATTTATTGATAGAGAAATGTATTACGAGGCTTTTAGAGAGTTTGATCAAAAAAATACAGCTAAAATAATGGAAGAAATAGTTGCCAAATCACTTACGAATAGCTATCACAAAAGGTTGGCATATCTAGAAGGTAAAAAAATTATTACCCTTGCTGAGTATGCAAAAAGCAACAAACTTTCGCATTCAAATCTTATAAATAAAGCTAACAGGCAAACTATAGAAGCTTTTTTGGAAAAAAATGTTTGGAAAATTGGTATTATATAATTTATTTTTATAAAAAAACATGAAAACAAAAGATTGGTTAAAATTAGTATCTTCTATCTTATTGTGTCAATTAGCTGGCGTGATAGGGGCGATTTTTACTATGCCGGCTATTTCACAGTGGTATGCTTTCTTAACAAAACCTTCTTTTAGTCCGCCTAACTGGCTCTTTGGTCCAGCTTGGTTTGTCTTATACACCTTAATGGGTATTGCTTTGTTTTTAATATGGCGACAAGGTAAACAAAGTAAAGCTGCTTTTTCACTTTTTCTCATACATTTAATTTTTAATACTGCTTGGTCAATATTATTTTTTGGTTTAAGAAATCCTTTATTAGGTCTGGTAGATATCATGATTATGTGGGTTTTAATTGTTGTTATTTATTTTAAATTTTCTAAGATAAACAAAACAGCAGCCTACCTATTAATTCCATATTGGCTTTGGGTTTCTTTTGCTACAATTTTAAATTACGCTATCGTAATTTTGAATTAGATGCATGGTTAAAAAAGCTTATCTCATTGGTATTGGAGGAATGGGTATGGCTAGCTTAGCTTTATTAGCTAAAGAAAAAAATTGGCAAATATCAGGCTCTGATTTAAAAGAAAGTGAGAACACCAAGCAATTACAGAAAAAAGGTATCAAGGTACATATCGGACATGATCCTAAAAATATAATTAATTTTAAGCCAGATTTAGCAATATATTCTTCTGCTATTAAAGATGATAATTCAGAAAAAGCTTATGCCTTTAAAACAGGATTAACTTTAAAAGGTCGTTTTGCTTTTCTATCAGATTTAATTTCTCCGCACATGACAGTAGCTGTGGCTGGCACTCACGGTAAAACTAGCACTACTGCCATGATAGGATATATTAGGCAAAAAGCTGGGTTACCTGCTTATACGTATTTAGGTGGCCAAGATGATTGTTTAAATAATAAAAAAATAAAAAAAGAAACTGTTATAGTTTTAGAGACAGACGAAAGTGATCGTTCATTTTTATTGTTTGATCCAGACGTTGCTGTTATTACCAATATTGATGAAGATCATTTGAATAATTATGACAATAGTTTTTTAAAATTGAAAAAAGCCTTTTTTGAATTTATTAAAGGTAAAGGACAAAGAATATGGAATGTAATTTGTATTGATGATTTAAATTTAAAAGAAATCTCTAAAAATTTTAAGAATGTTTTAACATATAGTGTTAAAAATCAGGCTGACTTAGAAGCAAAAAATATATTATATAATTCTAAAGGTACTCAAGTAGATATTTATTATCATAATAAAAAAAGAGGCACTTTAATTTGGCCTATTTTAGGAGAAAAAAATCTTTCTAATGGCTTAGGTGCTATTTTAGCTAGCATGTTAACAGGCGTAACAATTGAAAAAAGTATTTCAATTTTAAAAAATTTTAAATTACCTGATCGTAGGTTAGAAATCAAAGGTAATTTTAAAAAAGCTATAGTTATTGATGATCATGCTGACCATACTACTGAAATTAAAGCTACCTTAGAAGCTATAAAAGTTTTAAATCGTAGATTGATAGCAATATATCAGCCTCATCGGTATAGCCGGATGAAATGTTTAAAAAAATCAATTGGTAAAGCTTTTAAATCTGCTGATATGATTATTACTGTGGACTTATGTTCTGCTGGAGAAAAATCTATTAAAGGTGTTAGTGGTAAAGCAATATTCCAATGGATTAAAAAAACTAATTCAGGTAAAAATGTTTTTTATATTAAAGATTGGAAAAATGTACCAAAGTTTTTATCAAAAAAAATCAAACCCAAAGATTGTATTGTGATTTTAGGTCCTGGGACAATTAGTGGTTTGTCTGATCTCTTAATTAAAAATTAACCTTTTGCTATCACTAATCCAGCGACACTTTGGGCGCCAGCTTCTTTTAAAATTTTAGCTGCTTCTTCTAAAGTAGCCCCAGTGGTAAAGACATCGTCAATCAACAAAATGCTTTTATTTTTTATTTTAGAAGAATCTTTTACAAGAAAAATATCTTTTACATTGTTTTTGCGCAAAGTCATATCTGATATATTAGCTTGAGCTGGATTATCAATTGTTCTAAAAAGAATTTCGGTATTAACGGGAAGATCTAATCTTTGGCTGATTATCTCTGCTAATATTTGAGCTTGGTTAAAACCTCTTTGTTTTATTTTTTTATTGTGAAGAGGTACGGGGATTAATTCCCAATTTTTATTTTCTAAGCAATATTTGTTTTGTTTCAAGCTTTTTAAAAGCCATTCTGTTAAAGGGTAAGACAAGGATTTGATTCCTTGATATTTAAATCTATGAATGGCCTCTTTTATTAAGTAATTTTCATATGGTAAAGCTGCTTTTAAAAAAAGTAAATTAGTCTTATTTTGGCAAGATTTGCATGGTTTTATCTGATTTTGAGGCATTTTTTTAAGACAAACAGGGCAAAACAAGTCATGATAGAGATAGGTATCCATATCTGATAGGCAATTGGGGCAAATAGGATATTGTCCCGATATTTCTTTTTGGCAATTAAGGCATTGCCAGGGGAAAACCATATCTAGGAAAGATTGTGTTAAATTGGTTAGAAAATCAGTTTTCATTAAAATATTTTTTGTTGTATAATCATATTATATCAATAAAATATTTTTGCAATTTGTTTTATTAGTGTATAATAATAGGTAAATAAAACATGTTAGAATTTCTTACAAAAAAAACGAGATTTTTAGGATTAGATATAGGTACTACAGCTATCAAGGCAGCAGAATTACATTTTTCTGGGGGACGTTTTCAACTTTCTTCTTACAGTATTTTAACTAATTACGGACACTTAGAAAGATTAAACGATGCTATTCAAACTAGCTCTTTTAAAATTTCAGAGCAATCTGTAGCAGGTATGGTTTCTACTATTTTAAAAAAATCAAAAATTGATGTAGCTGATGTGGTTATGTCTGTTTCTAATTTTTCTAGCTACACTACTGTGTTAGATTTTCCTTACGTTTCTGACAAAGAAATCAGTCAAGCCATGCCTTTTCAAGCTAAACAGCATGTACCTATCCCTATGTCAGAAGTAGTTTTAGATCATCAGGTGGTAGAAGAACAGTCTGGCCGTTTGTTAATTTTATTAATAGCTGTACCAAAAGATTTAATTAATCGTTATATTAAAATAGCAAAATTATGTAATTTAAAAATCAAAGCTATAGAGTTAGAAGCTATTAGTATGGCTCGTATTTTAATGGCTAAAGACCCTAATCCATCTTTAATCTTAGATATTGGTGGACGCATTACTTCATTAGTAGTTACAGATAAATCTTCTGTGAGAATGACTGGTACTATTGATATAGCAGGAGGGGATTTAACACAATTACTTTCTTCTGGTTTATCTGTTAGCCCCATGAGAGCTGAAGAAATTAAAAAAGCCTATGGTTTAAAACCACCTCCTGGTCAGGAATCTATTACAGGACTCATGACCACTGTTTTAGATAATATTAAATTAGAAGCAGAAAGAATGATAGCAGCTTACTATCGTAAAAGCGGTAGAACTATTAATCAAATATATGTTACAGGTGGTTCTGCTAATTTAATAGGCTTATTAGAATATTTTTCTACTAATTCAAATTTAAAATTTATCAAAGGAGATCTTTTTGAGTTAGGTTTAGTAGATTATACTCCCAGCTTAGCCCCTATTATCAAAGATATTGGTCCTAGCTTAACAGTGGCTTGCGGTCTGGCAGTAAAAGGATTACAATAAGTGTGGAAAACTATCTTTACTTTTAATTTTGATATATAATATAAAGATAGGCAATTTAATAAACTTTTTTCAAAATTTAAATTTATATGAATATTAATAATACGAATAACAATCCTTTTGGTTTACCTTCTTCCGCTATGAAAAATGTTACCTGGCCTAAAGGGTTATTAATAGGTACAGGGGTATTGTTCGCTATCATGCTTATTATTTTGTTAGCTTTAAATTTATATACAGAGAGTCAATCAAAACAAATAGTAGTTTTAAATGACAAGATTAAAGAGATCCAAACTGGCTTTCCCTCAGACAAACAAGCTGAGGTAATTAATTTTGAATCTCGTTTACAGAATTTAAATGATCTTTTAAATAATCATAGATATCTTACCCAACTTTTTGGTAATTTAGAGACTAATACGCATCCTAAGGTATATTTGAATAATTTTAATTATGACGAAGCTAGCGGATTAATCAAAGCTAGCGGTACAGCTCCTAATTATACAACGGTAGCAGAAGCTGTTTCTGGTTTTGTTCAGGCTCCGGGTGTAGAAAATGTTGTTTTTGATAATCTACAGATAGACAATGTAACAGGTAAAACTACTTTTTCTTTGCAGATAAAGGTCAATAGTAGTATTTTAAAGCAATTATCAAATCAAACATAGTATATGAAAGAATCATCAAAACAAAGCTTAGCTATTCTAGCCATTACCGTATTTTTATCTGGTTCTCTTTTTATATTTTTTAATGTAATTAAACCAGGCCTGTCTAAAGTAAAAGGTATTATCGCAGAAAGGCAAAATCAAGAAGAAAATATTAAAGTGTTGGAAGGCTACAAAGCAAAATCTGATGCTATCATTCAGCGCTACGCAGAGATAGCTAGCCAGATTGCTACTATTAATATGACCTTACCTACCGAACCCAGACCAGCAGAATTATTATCCATCTTAGATGCTATCGCTCGTACCAAAGGTGTTAATTTAACAAATGTAGTGTTTAAAGAAATTAAGCCTGTTGTTAAAGAAACAACCGTAGCCTTAGATCAAGAGGGAGTAACTAGTACCAAAGCTATTAATCTAGGAAGTATGAAACCAAGTATTTTACAAGTTAATTTAAGTTTTGTTACTTCATATGAAAATTTCAAAGCTTTTTTGATTGAAATAGAAAAGGAAAGGAGGTTAATGGATTCTATGGTTGTTAGTTTAACTCCTATGGCTTTAAATGCTACAGCAGTAAAAGGTAGAACACTTGCAAGCAATAATATCTTCAATTATACCTTAACTTTGAATGCGTATTTTCAGCCAGTAAATCAAATTAAAAATTAAATCATATGGCTATAGAAATTCCTCAAGAGAAAAAAATTAATTGGATGTTTATCATTATCATCTTAGCCGTAGCAGTGGTGGGATATTTAGTCTACAGCTTTATCGCTACACCAGCTGACCAAGCTGATATTGTTGATGCTAATACCTTAGTAGATCCTAATACCCTAGCTATTCAAAATATCAATTTAAATATTGATAATGTTTTAAACAATCAGACATTTACAAAGCTCATCAGTCATACTAATTTACCTTTAACTGTGCCTAAGTTAGGCCGACCAAATCCATTCGTCCCTTACCAATAAGAGTAAGATGATTCCCAATGATTTATTATTAAACGCTGTTAAGCAAAAAGAACTGCTCAATGATGCAGCTATTTCTGAAATTTTAGCTGAGAGTCAGGTTTCTGGCAGAAGCGGGGAAGATATTATTTTAAATAAAAAGTTAGTAGATGAAAAGGTTATAACCCAAATCAAGGGTGAAATTTTAAAATTGCCTGTTAAGATTTTTGAAAAAAATGAGATTGTACCTTTAGAAGTAATGAATACTATCGCTGAAGAATCTGCCAGACACAATGGAATGTTGGCTTTTAACAAAGAAAACAATATATTGTCTGTAGCCATGGTACATCCTGAAGATCCTAAGGCTCAGGAATCTTTAAAGTTTATCTTAAATCATGAAAAATTAGGGGCCAAGATATATTTGGGTATGTATTCTGATATGAAAAATTATTGGCGTAATTATCAGAATCTACCAGAACAATTGAATAAGATTATTCAAGAGTTTCAAACTAAATTTCCCCGTAAAACTAAAACTTCTTCAACAACGTATCAGATTATTGATTTAGAAACTTCAGGAGGTGCTATGGCAGAAGAAGCTCCTGTTATCAAATTGCTTTCTACAATTTTAAATTATGCTGTACGTTCTAGGGCTTCCGATGTTCATATTGAGCCTCAAAGAACTAAATTAAGAGTACGCATGAGAGTAGATGGTGCTCTTTTTTCCACCATCTTTTTACCCTTAGAATTACATGCGCCCTTAGTTTCGCGTATTAAAATTTTAACCAATTTAAAGATTGATGAGATGCGCGTACCTCAAGATGGACGTTTTAGAACCATGGTAGATGATACAGAAATTGATTATCGTGTTTCTACTTTTCCTACTACCTTTGGAGAAAAAGTAACAATTAGGGTTTTAGATCCTTCTACGGGTTTGAAAAACATTGAAGATTTAGGTTTGATGGGTCGCAATTTAGAAGTGCTTCAAGAAGGCATTAAAAAACCTTTTGGTATTATTTTAATCAGTGGCCCTACTGGTTCTGGGAAAAGCACAACTTTGTACGCTATCATGAAAAATCTTAATAAAGACAATGTTAATGTTATTAGTTTAGAAGATCCAGTGGAATATACCATGGAAGGAGCTAACCAATCTCAAGTTTTACCGGAAATCGGATATTCTTTTGCTAGAGGTTTGCGTCAGATTTTAAGACAAGACCCTGATATTATTTTAATTGGAGAAATCAGAGACGGAGAAACAGCTGAGTTAGCTATTCATGCAGCTTTAACAGGCCATATTGTTTTATCTACTATTCATACCAATAATGCTATTGGCGTGGTACCAAGGTTGATTGATATGGGCGTACAACCTTTCTTATTACCTTCAGCCATGAATTTAATGATTGCCCAACGCTTAATAAGGCGTTTGTGCCCTTATTGTAAGCAAGCTATTGAAGCTACACCTGAGCAAACTGCTTTAATAGATGAATCTATTAATCCTCTTTCTGAAAAAGAAAAAAAGAGGTACAATTGGAAGAAGCCGTATATGATTTACAAGGCAGTGGGTTGTCCAGAATGCAAGAATAAAGGTTTTTCTGGACGCATAGCCATGTTTGAAATTTTTAAAATGACTCCGCAATTAGAACAAATTATTCTTTCAGGATTATCAACTGTTAAAACAGACGAGGAAGCTAAAAGACAAGAAATGATTTCTTTGCGTCAAGATGGTATAATAAAAGTGTTACAAGGTTCAACCACGTTAGAAGAAGTTGTAAGAGAATCTTAATTTAAAAAATAAAAAAACATATATATGGAAGACTATCAAAAAAAATTAGCAGAGCTTATGATTTTTGCAGCTCAACAAGGTGCTTCTGATTTACATATTGGTGTAGGTAAAAGACCCAATATCAGAGTAGATGGTAGTTTGGTACCTGTGGCAAAAGAACCTATTCTCACTCCAGAAGCAGTAGCTGGTTTGGTTAGTTGTCTTTTAACTCCAGAACAGCAAGATAAATTAATTAAAGAAAAAGAAATTGATTTTGCTTTTGCCTATGAGGATAAAATTAGATTTAGGGTAAATGTATATTTTCAAAGAGGGTATTTAGCTGCTTCTTTGCGTCTCATTCCTATTAATATTCGTACCTTAGAAGAATTAAATATGCCTACGATATTACATGATTTTGCAAAATATAATCAGGGATTTTTCTTGTCAGTAGGACCAGCAGGTCATGGCAAATCAACAACCTTAGCAGCTATTGTAGATGAAATCAATCATAAACGAATGGATCATATCATTACTATTGAAGATCCTGTAGAATATATTTATGTTGCAGACAGGGCGCTTATTAGTCAGAGAGAAGTGGGTTTTGATACTTTAAGTTTTCACAATGGATTGAGAACTATTTTAAGACAAGATCCAGATGTTGTTTTAATCGGTGAAATGCGTGACGCAGAATCAATTGCTATTGCATTAACTGCTGCAGAAACAGGTCATTTGGTTTTTTCTACTTTACATACTAACAATGCTTCTCAGACTATAGATCGTATTATTGATAGTTTTCCTGCTGGTCAACAGAGTCAAATCAGATCTCAGCTAGCTTCAGTTTTAGTGGGCGTGGTTTCTCAAAGATTGATTCCTAGAATTTCTGGAGGTCGTATCCCTGCTTGTGAAGTTATGATTACTAATTCAGCTATTCGTAATTTGATTAGAGAAGAAAAAAGCTATCAAATTGATTTAGTTATTGAAACTAGTACGCAGGAAGGTATGATTTCTTTAAATAGATCTTTAGCTGATTTAGTGAGACGCGGAGAAATTTCTTTGGAAAATGCAGAATTGTATTCTTTAAATCCAAGTGAATTACGTATGCTTTTAGGATAGTATTATTTTTTACATTAATTTAGTGTATAATAGATTAGTATGAAATTCATATACAAGGCGAAAAACCAACAAGGTCAAATTCAAGATGGTTCTATAGATGGATCTACTTTGGATTCTGCCATTAAAACTCTTCAAGGATATAATTTAGTAGTTTTAGATATTAAACAATATCAGAAAAAAACTTTTTTAGATCAGATCTTAGGCAAACGCAGAGGTGTTAACGGTAAAGAGATTTCTCTTTTCATGAGACAATTTTCTACTCTCTTAGAATCTCAGGTACCACTAACTGATAGTTTAAAAGCTTTGCTTATTCAAAGCACTAACCCAAGATTAAAAGAAACTATTTTTGATTTGCTTTCAGATATTGATGCTGGTTTGCCTCTTTCTCAAGCCATGGCTAGACAAAATCATCTCTTTGGTACTTTTTATATTGAAATGATTAAATCTGGTGAAATCTCTGGTCGTTTACAAGAAGTTTTTATTTATTTAGCTGATTATGCTGAACACGAATATGCCCTAACTTCTAAGGCTAAAAGCGCTGCTACCTATCCTTTATTTATTATCATCACGTTTGCTGTTATTGGTTCGGTTATCACTATTTCTCTAGCTCCTCAAATGATGAGCCTTTTTAAAGAATTTGATGCTAAACCACCTCTAATGACTCAGATCCTCATGTCTACTGGTTCATTTTTAGCTCAATATGGTGTGATTGTTTTAATTTGTTTAGCAGGTTTAATCATGGTAGTTTTGAATTATCTTAAAACCGAAGAAGGTAGGAAGTTTATAGATTATTGGCTTTTAAAAACTCCAATTTTAGGTAATATTTATAAAAATATCTTTGTAGCTCGTTTTTGTGAAACAGCTGGTACTTTGATTAAAGGAGCTATACCTTTACCTACTGCTTTTGAGGTAGCTGGTAATGCTACTGGTAATTATTTATTTCAACAAGTAGGTTTAGAATTAGCTGAAGGTATTAGAAAAGGTGAACAAGTCAGCAAAGTTCTAGCGCGTCATCCTGAATTTTTTCCTGTCATGGTTTCTCAAATGGTAGCTGTGGGTGAAATGTCCGGACGTATTGATGAACTATTAAACAAATCAGCTAAGTATTATACCGATGAAGTAGAAAGAGCTTTTTCTACTTTATTAGATATGATCCAACCTATTTTGCTTTTAGTAATAGGTGGCATGGTCGGTTTATTGGTAGCAGCCGTGCTTTTGCCTATCTACCAATTAACTCAAAATATTGGTTAATTAACTTGATTTGTTTTAAGGATTTAGTATAATTAATAAAGGTCGTAGATTATTTAATTTAAAAAATATTTAAAAATAAAAAAATATGAACAAAAAAAATAAAGGTTTTACCTTAATTGAAATGATGATTGTAATAGCTATTATTGCTATTCTATCAGGGTTAGTGTTAACGGGGTTATCTTCGGCTAGGGCCAAAGCAAGGGATTCCAGAAGAGTTTCTGCTCTTAAAACGGTTCAAGCTTTAGTAGAATCTAGCTATGACTCTTCAGCTGGTCAATATCCAGCTACTTCGGCTGGAATTAGTGGTTGGACTGGCTTTGATTCTATATTAGGTACGCCAACCTATGTAGGTTCTGGTAATAGTTATTGTTTATATGTGATTAATATGGAAAAGAGAGTAGCAGGTACTGCAGATGGTTGTAAGTCTTGTTCGAGTTGCGATTGTACTAATGTCCTTCATTATTGTATATCAGAGGGGACAATAGCACCTCCTGCTCCATAAGAATAAAATTAGAGTGCTTTATCTCTTTATCTTAGGTACTATAATCGGCAGTTTTCTTAATGTAATCATTCTGCGAGCTGAAAAGGAGGAAAAAATTACAGGACGTTCGTATTGTCCAAATTGTAAAAAGAAACTGAAGTGGTGGGAGCTTATTCCTGTCTTCAGTTTTTTTATTTTAGGAGGTAAATGTTCAGAATGCAAAAAAAAGATATCATGGCAATATCCATTAGTGGAACTTTTAACAGGAATATGTTTTGCTTTAACCTATAACCGTTTAATTCAGCTATCTTTTTTTAACACTTCTTTAAATGGTTCTTTTGGGCTTGATTTTTGTTTGGCTGCTCTTTTTTTAGGCTTATGGTTGTATTTTGTTAGCGTTTTGATTGTGATAGCTGTTTACGATTTGCGTACCTATTATATTTTAGATACTGTTTTGTATCCTGCGATTATTATTGCTTTTTTAAGCCAAACTTTGTTTTCTGTCTTAGCTTGGAAAAAATTAATTCCATTTTTTGAACAAACTGGACCTAACTTTTTAGGTTTGGGGCAATATTTTTTCGGTACTTTTAATTTTCCGATAAATTTGATAATAGGAGCAGGTTTTTATTTTGTTATCTTAGGTATTTTAGCTTATGGTTCTAAAGGTAGAGCCATGGGTTACGGTGATCCTAAATTAGGCATCTTTTTAGGTGCTCTATTGTTATGGCCAGCTAGTTTGATAGCCTTGCTTTTGTCTTTTTGTTTTGGTGGTTTGGTAGGTTTAATTACCATTGTTTTGAAGAAAAAAACCATGAAAAGCTATCTGCCCTTTGGGCCTTTTTTAGCTTTAGCTGGCTTTATTGTTTTTCTTTTTGGTGATATAATATTAAAAGGTTATTTCAAATTGTTTAGTTAAGTAACTTTTTAATAAATATATCTGTACATGTTAGAATTATTAAAGAAAAACAAGAAAAAATCTTCTTTATTCGGTTTTACACTTATTGAAATGATGATTGTCATTGCTATTATGACTATTATTACTGGTACGGTGATAGGATTTAATAGGAATTCAGACAGAAAATTAGCTCTTTATCGTGAAGCGCGTAAAGTAGCGTATTCTTTGCGTCAGGCCCAGACTTTAGCTATGCAAAGCAAAACAGTAGGTGGTAAAAGTACTTGCGCTTGGGAAATAAAAGTTACAGCCACAGCTTCAACATCTTATGAATTAATTGCCACTATTTGTAAAGATGGTCCAACACCGGAAGCAAAAAGTACTCAAGAAACTATTAATCTGGGTACAATTGCGCGATTTAGAATTAGTTCTAACACTTCTACAGTTTTTGAATCTCCTTTAGGTAGTAAATCAGGTGCAAAATTTTTTATTATAGAAAGCACAAAAGGAACTCCTACAATATCTAATAAGATTAATGTTAATGATGTAGGTGACGTAAGCATTGAATAAATAGATTTATAATGATATATGAATTTTTTGAATAAGAAAACAAAAAAAGAAGGAGGTTTTACCATTATAGAATCTATGATAGCTATTTCTATTGTACTTGTTGGTGTATTAAGTGCTTTAATTTTAATTATTAGATCTTTAGCCTTAGCTCCTTTAATTGAAGACAAATTAGTAGCTTCAGCTGTAGCTCAAGATTGTATTGAAAGAGTTATTCAGGTACGTAATTCTAATTATATTGAAAGTAAACAATCTTCTGTAGTAGGTTGGGATGATGATATTAATGGTATCAGCTGTACAGATGAATCAGGAAAATTAAGCAGATTTTTTGGTAGTGGTACTAAATTAGAAACTAAGTCTATTCCTGATAATCCTAGCGCAAAAGAGAAAGAAATAAAATGTACGGTTAACTGGACTACCAAAGGAGCTCCATATACTTTAATAGTAATAGATAATTTATTTGATTGGGGTAATCTTTATGATTAATATAACTAAAACAAATAGAAAAGGAGGATTTACTTTGATAGAAACGATGGTAGCCATTACTATCTTTTTAATTACTATTTTTCTAGTTACTCAAGTATATATAGAAACTATCAGAATGGAACGCGTTGCCTATGGTTTATTGGGCAGAGATAACAGCGTGCGTTACGCTTTAGAATTAATGGCCAGAGATATACGTATGGCTAAAGCTGATTCAATATCTATTAGTGACAGTGATACTAGTGATATATTTTATGATACTTTAGATATGGGGGTATATTATTCAGGTACTTCATATTCTTCAGTAAAATATGGGTTAAGAAATGACAGGATAGAAAGAACAGGGGGATTTATCACTAGCTCGGGTGTGACTATTTCTGAATTAAATTTTAAAAAAGATGATACCTATTATCAGCCACGTATAATAATAAGTTTTAAAGCTAGCGTGGGTTCTTCTAAACCTATCTTTATTCAAACTTCAGTGACCCCTAGGTATCCATATATAAGAGAAATATCGCCATAATATAATTTATGATTTTATATAAAAATACAATTCAAAAAAAATCTAATCAACCTAAAGGTCAAGTGCTTTTAATGACTGTTTTAGTTTTTGCTGCAGTTTCTGTTTTGGGTTTGATTTTAGTAGAGATGTATATTAAAGATCTGCGTTTGGCTTATGGTGTTAATCAATCTACTCAAGCTATATATGCTGCAGATTCTTGTCAGGAATTATGTTTATTTAAGATATTACAATGTGAAGTATTAGGAGAAACCGATTTATGTACTCAGAATATTCCTACGGGTTTTGGCAATTTTAATCTAGCTAGCGTCGATTCTAAACCAGCCTGCCAAATTAATGTATGTACAAAAGACCTTCTTCAAGTTATAGGCAGAGATAGTCAAAATAGAACAAGGCGTGGCATGGAAATATATCTGCCTGCGAGCTATCTTCCCGTTCCTCCTTAAATTATAATGTAAGATATGAATAAACAGGAAGTCAAAGAAAGAATTGAAAAATTAAAATTAGAAATCAATCATCACAGGTATTTGTATCATGTTCTAGACAAACAGGAGATTTCTGATGCCGCCCTAGACTCCTTGAAAAAGGAGCTTTTTGACTTAGAACAAATATATCCTGATTTAATTACTTCAGATTCTCCTACACAAAGGGTAGCAGGGGAACCTTTACCGTATTTTAAAAAAGTGAAACATGAAACACGCATGATTTCTTTAAATGATGCTTTTACCGAACAAGATATGTTAGATTGGGAAAAAAGGGTTAAGAAACTTTTATCTTCTGAAACTTCTTTAGAATATTATGGTGAACAAAAATTTGATGGTTTAGCCGTATCTTTGATTTACAAACAAGGCGTATTTATTTTAGGATCTACACGAGGAGATGGTTTTACAGGTGAAGATGTCACTAACAATCTAAAAACAATAGAAGCAATTCCTTTAAAGATTTTAGATCAAAAAACAATTTTAGATAATTTAAAAAAATTAGGTTTAAATAATATTGTTAAATCATGGCCAGATGTTATCGAAGTAAGGGGAGAAGTGATTTTAACTAAAAAAGAATTTAAAAGAATCAATTCTGAACAGGAAAAACAAGGTTTACCTTTGTATGCTAACCCTCGTAATGTAGCGGCTGGTTCTATCAGACAATTAGATTCAAAAATTACCTCTAAAAGAAAATTAGATTTTTACGCTTATGATTTAGTGACAGATTTAGGTCAAAAAACCCATGAACAAAAACATGTTATTTTAAAAGCTTTAGGTTTTAAAACTCATGCTAATAATAAAGTATTAAAGAATTTAAAAGAAATTTTTGCTTTTCAAAAAGAAGTTGGACAAAAAAGAGCTAATTTAGATTACGAAATAGATGGTATCGTTTTAATTGTTAATGACAATAAAACATTTCAAAATTTAGGTATGGTAGGTAAATCTTATCGTGGAGCCATTGCTTATAAGTTTTCACCAGCTGAAGCTACTACCATAGTAGAAGATGTTATTATTCAAGTAGGACGTACCGGAGTGTTAACTCCGGTAGCTGTGTTAAAACCAATAGAAGTTTCTGGTGTAGTTGTTTCTCGAGCTACCTTACATAACAAGGAGGAAATAAAAAGATTAGGATTGAAAATAGGAGATACGGTAATTGTTAGCAGAGCTGGAGATGTGATTCCCCAAGTTAATAAAGTTTTAACAAATTTGAGAACTGGAAAAGAAAAAGTTTTCCACATGCCTAATTTATGTCCTATTTGTGAATCTAAAATAGTAGAAGATGAAAGAGGTATTTTAATGCGTTGTATTAACAAAAATTGTTTTGCTCAAAGCAAAGAAAGACTTTATCATTTTGTCAGCCGTCAGGCATTTGATATGGTTGGTTTGGGCCCTAAGATTTTAGATCGTTTTTTAGAAGAAGGATTAATCAGAGATGCAGCTGATATTTTTGATTTAGAAGAAGGAGATATCCAAACTTTAGAAAGATTTGGAGACAAATCAGCTATTAATGTTATTGAAGCCATTTCTAAAGCTAAAAAAGTATCTTTAGATAGATTTATTTACAGTTTAGGAATTTTACATGTGGGAGATCAAAACAGTCAAACTATAGCAGAAAGACTATCTTGGCAAACACAGATTAAAAGACCTTTAGATATTTTAAAAGTAAGCCAGGGTTTTAATTTTAATGATTGGTCAGCTTTAAAAGATTTTGGACCTAAAATAGCTCAAAGCTTGTATCAATATTTTCAAAATGCAAAAAACCAAGATTTTATTAAACGCTTGGATAAAGCAGGGATAGAAATTAAAAAATTTTCTCAGCGTGAAAATTTAAAATTTAAAGATTTAAATTTTGTTTTTACTGGTACCTTAAACAATCTTTCTCGGGAAAAAGCCAAAGAAAGAGTTAAAACTCTTTCCGGGCATGTCTCTGAATCTGTATCTAGCCAAACTGATTATTTGGTAACAGGGGACAATCCTGGTTCTAAATACGAACAAGCTAAAAAACTTAATGTGAAAATTATCAGTGAACAAGAATTTTTAAAAATAGCTGAATTATAATTTTCATTTGAAGAAAAACATTCTTTGTATTAAAATATCAACATGGATATAGATAAAAAACAAATAGAGCATTTGCTTTCTTTAGCTCGTATTCAGATTTCTGAAAAAGAAGAAAAAAAAATTGGTCAAGATTTGAGCCAGATTTTAGATTATATCAATCAGTTAAATGAGGTAGACACTAATAACGTAGAGCCCATGGCTGGAGGATCATTGTTAGGTAATGTATCGCGTGAAGACCAAAGAAATTTGTCAGAAAATGATTCTTTAAAATTGATAGAAGCTGCGCCTAAAAATGATGGTCAATATATTATTGTCCCTCCAATTTTTTAAATAAAATGATTACAGAGATATCAAAACAATTAGACCAAAAGGAAATTTCTGCTAGAGATTTGGTCCAAAAGTATATTAATAATATTGAATCTAAAGATACAGATATTCAAGCGTATTTAAGCGTTTTTAAAGAAGAAGCTTTAAATCAAGCTCAAGAGATTGATAAGAGACGTAATCAAAAAGAATCTTTGTCTCCATTAGCGGGGATTCCCTTTGCCTTAAAAGACAATATGCTAGTGTCCGGTTTTAAAGCTACAGCTGGATCTAAAATTTTAGAAAATTACGTTTCTACATATGATGCTACAGTAGTATCTAAATTAAAAAAAGCAGGAGCTATCCTATTAGGCAAAACGAACATGGATGAATTTGCCATGGGATCTTCTACTGAAAATTCAGCTTTTTTTACCACCAAAAATCCCCATGACTTATCTCGTGTGCCAGGAGGTTCTTCGGGTGGTTCTGCAGCTTCAGTGGCAGCAGAAATGTCAGTATTTACCTTAGGCTCTGATACGGGCGGCTCTGTGAGACAACCTGCCAGTTTCTGCGGTGTAGTAGGTTTTAAACCTAGCTATGGCGCAGTTTCCAGATATGGTTTAATGTCCATGGCTTCTTCTTTAGATGTCATTGGTCCTTTTTGCCAAAATGTTGAAGATGTTAAATTAATTTTTGAAACAATTTCTGGTAAAGATGATTTTGATGCTACATCAATTGATGTCCCTCATTCTGATACGCCTAAAAGTTTAAAAGGTTTAAAAATTGGAATACCTAAAGAATATTTTGTTGGAGGATTAGATCAAGAAGTAGAATTAGCTATTCATGGTGCTTTAGAAAAAATACAAAAAGAAGGAGCTGATATAGTAGAAATTAGTTTACCTCAAACTAAATATGCTTTACCTTGTTATTATATTATCATGCCCGCCGAAGTGAGTTCTAATTTAGCACGTTACGATGGTATTAGATATGCACCCCAAGAAAAAGAAATTAAAGGCGAGCTATGGGATTTATATTTAAAAAATAGAGGTGATGGTTTTGGAGAAGAATCAAGACGTAGGATTTTGTTAGGTACCTATGTACTTTCAACTGGATATTACGACGCGTATTATTTAAAAGCTCAGAAAGTAAGACAATTAATCAGATTGGATTTTAAAAAAGCTTTTGAATCAGTTGATTTTATTATTACTCCTACAGCGCCAACAACAGCTTTTAAGATAGGGGAGAAAGCTACTGATCCAGTATCTATGTATCTATCTGATATTTTTACAGTTTCAGCTAATTTAGCAGGTTTGCCCGCCATTAGTTTGCCCATACGAAAAGAAGTTAAATTACCAATAGGGTTACAGATAATTGGGTCATATGCTTCTGATTATAGCTTGTTAAACATGGCGGAATTAACTGAAAAACTGATATAATAAAGATATGGAATTTTTTACATTAATGATTGATGGGATAAAAGGGGTATTTGCTTGGCCTATTTGGTTAGTACTATTAGCTATTTTAAAAATTATAGGAGGATTACTAACCGTAGTTCTATCAGTGGCTATAGTTTATTTGGTTATGAAATCAGGGGCGGTATCAGATACCTTTGATGAAACACATAGATTGATAGCACCTAATAAAAAATGGTATAGCAAATTTTCAAAAAAATGGAAAAAAGTTAGAAATCTTTTAAAAGATGAGCATGAAACTTATTGGAAATTAGCTGTGATAGAAGCTGATACAATTTTTATGAATCTTATTACCTCGATTGGTTATCCTGGAAAAACCATAGAAGATAAATTAAATAATATTAAATACGATCAGATTTCTACGATAGATGAAATTAAAAAAGCGCATAATTTTAAAAATGAGATTGTATCGCAACCAGCATTAGGTATTAATCAGCAACAAGCCGAAGAGATGATTCTGATATATGAAAAAGCTTTAAAAGAATTAGATGCTTTAGATTAAAAAACACTTCACAAATGAAGTGTTTTTTAATGGCGCAGCGGATGGGATTTGAACCCACGACCTCTTGCGTGACAGGCAAGCGTTCTAACCAGGCTGAACTACCGCTGCATATTTAAATTGTAAGGGTGTCAGGGGCGGGAGTTGAACCCGCGACCTAGGGGTTATGATTCCCTCGCTCTAACCAACTGAGCTACCCTGACAGAAATATGTTGCGGGGATCGGATTTGCACCGATGTCTTGAGGTTATGGGCCTCACGAGATACTACTTCTCTACCCCGCGGCGTGACAAAAACAATACTTCTGAGACAATTTGGGCAAAAAGCCAAATTGTCATGAGAAGCTGTAAATATTTGGGAGATGGCGCTAATTACTTTTGCACTACTACAAAATATATTAACAGATTTATAATAGATATCAAGTCTTTTGGATTTAAAAAAGGGTTTAGAAGGATTAGGTATGCGATATATTTGTTAAGTTTGTAAAGCGATTTATATAAGCTAGACAAACATTGACAATATAAAACAGCTTGCTATAATGAAAATACTAGACATAAAAGGCATCCTATATGGGTGCCTTTTGTTTTATTTAATTCATCTTAAGCTGTTTTTTGAGATATTGAAAGTCTGTAAAATTACTCCCTGCAAATTGTTTAATTTCCTTAGCAGTTCTTTTGTTTCTACCTAATATAATTATACTTTTACCATTTTTTTTGAGATATTTTAATACTGGCAGGAAGTCTCCATCCCCAGATAAAATTATAACTTTTTCAAAACTATCTTTTTCTTTCATAAGATAAAAAGTCATATCTACGTCGCAATTAGCCTTTCTTTTAATTGTGCCATCTTTTTGGTTATATAACTTAACTGGCTTTAAAAATAATTTATAGCCAAAGTTATCGAGTTTTTGGTAAAAATGGATTCTTCGTAAGTGCCTGCTAATAAGTAAGGCCTCCGTTCCATTTCCCCCATTATTGATTAAAATTTCAAGATGTTTTTCGAGTTCGTTAAGTGGCACGGTTTCATTTTTCTGATAATTATATTTAAAATTATGTATTTCAACACCACCAAAATATAAAGTATCACTAACATTATATTTATTTTTTAAATATTTTAAGAGTTTTTTATAATCTATTTTCCAACCTAGACTTTTTTCGCCACCATAAAAAAAATTTGAGGCATCGATAAAAGCGTAAGTTTTCATTTTAGAGATATAAAATTATTTTATATATTTATTATGTTATTGGACAGTGAGATAAGCCAGAAATAAAAAATCTGGAACTGTCCCAAAGGACACCCCAGAGTGTTATCACATTATTAGTATATAAAATTAAGAAGATCTGTCAATAGCCCTGAAATATTCATTTTATACTTGAATTATAGCGTAATTTTTCGTTGTTTTAATTGTTAGACGTATCATTAAAAATCCTTGAAAAAAATCAGTATTTTTGATAAAATATGAATATATGGATTGGGAAAAAATATCATCTGAAGCCAAAATAGAGCTCTTGCAAGTAACTGATTTATTGTCTTTGGAAAAATGGAGAATATCATATTTGGGCCGCAAAAGCGCCTTGGCTCTTTTTTTACGTCAGCTTAAAGATTTACCTTTAGAAGAAAAAAAGATACAAGGTCCGTTATCTAATAAGGTCAGACAATCTTGGGAAAAGATGTATCAAGAGAAAAATGATGATTTAAAAAATAATCAAATTGTTTCTGACTCCTGGGATCATACCGTACCAGTTAAATCTGCCTTAAATGGCCATCTTCATCCTTTAACTTTAATGGCAGAAAAAGTAGTAAGTGTTTTTGAAAAAATGGGTTTTGAAATAGTAGAAGGCCCAGAAGTAGAAGATGATTATCATAATTTTGAAGCTTTAAATGTTCCTGCTAATCATCCGGCTAGAGATATGTGGGATACATTTTGGATTAAATCTGATGAAAAAGAAAAAAACCTTTTGTTAAGAACCCACACTTCACCCGATCAGATCAGATATATGGAAACGCATCAACCACCTTTTCGTATTTTGGTTCCAGGTAGAGCATATCGTCACGAAGCTACAGACGCTACTCATGAAATGCAATTTTATCAAATAGAAGGTTTAGTAGTTTCAGAAGATATTACTTTAGCTAATTTTAAAAATATCATTGAAGAATCTGTTAGACATATTTTTAAAAAAGATTTTAAAATTATTTTTCGTCCTGATTACTTTCCTTTTGTTTCTCCAGGTGTAGAAGTGGATATTAGCTGTTTTAAATGTCGTGGCAAAGGTTGTAGGCTTTGTTCTAACACTGGTTGGATAGAAGTGATGGGTGCAGGCATGGTGCACGAAAAAGTTTTAACTAATGTAGGATATGAGAAAGGCAGATATCAAGGATTTGCCTTTGGTTTAGGCTTAGAACGTTACGCCATGATTCAATATAGCATAGACGAAATTCGCTTGTTCGAATCTGCAGATTTAAGGTTTTTAAAACAATTTTAAAGACATGAAATTTTCTTACCTTTGGATTAAAGATTATTTAGAAGGTTCTTTGCCTGATATTAAAAAAGCAGCAGAGATTTTAAGTGATCATACTTTTGAAGCAAAGGTTATAGGATCTGGTAAAAATGCTGTTTTAGATATTAAACTTTTGGCTAACCGCGTGCCTGACGCTAGTGGTCATTTAGCTATTGCAAAAGAATTGGCTAGCTTAACTAATTTAACTTTGAAAGAACCTAAAAATAAATTAAAAGAATCTTCTGAAAAAATTAAAGATTATTTAAATGTTTCTGTTTTAGAAAATCAGCTTTGTTTTAGATATGCTACTAGGATGGTATTAGATATTAAAGTAGGTGAGTCTCCTCTATGGTTGAAAGAAAGAATTAAAGCTTGTGGTTTGAAACCCATTAATAATGTAGTGGATATTACTAATTTTGTCATGCTGGAATATGGTCAGCCTTTGCATGCCTTTGATTATGATAAAATATCTGACAAAAAAGGTATTAAACAAATCATTGTAAGAAAAGCTAAAAAAGGAGAAAAAATTATTACTTTGGATAACACAGAAAGAATTTTAGATGAAAGCATTCTATTAATTGCAGATCCAGAAAAACCTTTAGCCATAGCAGGTATCAAAGGAGGAGTTTTTGCAGAAATATCTTCTAAAACAAAAAGAATAGTCATTGAGGCTGCTAATTTTGAAGGTGTTAATATTAGAAAAGCTTCCCAAAAATTAAATTTAAAAACAGATGCTAGCTGGAGATATGAACACAATATCTCTCCGTATTTAATAGATTTAGCATTAGACAGAGCAGCTTCTTTGATTTCAGAAATTTGTCAGGGTAAAGTATTAAAAGGTAAGATAGATGTTTTGAAGAAATTACCTAAAATCAATCCTATTATTTTTAATTTGGATAAAGCTAGCGACTTTTTAGGTTTAGAAGTAAAAACAGAAGAAGCTATAAAAATTTTAAAATCATTTGGTTTTTTAATATCAAAAACAAAAAAATCAAGGGTACTTTTAGTTACCCCTCCTGTTGTTCGCAAAGATATTGAAGGACCTTCTGACTTAGCCGGGGAGATTATCAGATATTGGGGATACAATAAATTACCTAGTACGCCTATTAAAGAATTTTTAAAAGTAGCGCCTATTAATGAGCTTTGGCAATTTAAAAGTTTGATGCGTCATTGGCTTAAAGGTGTTAATTTACAAGAAGTATACAATTACGCTTTTATGTGCGAAGCAGAAAAAAATCTTTTAGATTCTAAGGAACAAAAAAAGATAGTAGAGATATTAAATCCTAATAGTATTGCATATAAATATTTTAAAACTAATTTAATTTTAAATTTAGTTAAAAATGTCAGCGATAATTATCGTTTTTATGATCAGGTGAATTTGTTTGAGATAGGGAAAAATTTTCATTGGCAAAATAAGAAAGTTCTAGAAGAAACTATGCTTTCTGGTGTTTTAGCTGTGAAAGATACTGGTCAAAAAGAATTGTTTTATTCTGCTAAAAGCCTTTTAGTGGGTGTTTTAAATAAAATGGGGTTAGATACAGATGATTTTTCTTTTAATCAAGAATTGCCCGAAGCCTATCAATCTGTTTTAAATCCAAATAGTGCAGTTACCTTGCAAATTAATGATGAAATTATCGGCGTAATGGGTGAACCTAGCAACGATGTTAAAAAATATTATGACGTATCAGGACATATGGTTGTTTGGGAAATATTTTTAGAAAAATTAATGTTAAAAATAGACGAAGAAAGGGAATACGAACCTTTGCCTAAATACCAAGCTGTTATCAGAGACTTATCTTTGTTAGCTTTTAAACAAACTAGCGCAGAAGAAATTATTAAAACTATCAGCCAAACAGCAGGTAATCTTTTAGAAGACGTAGATCTTTTTGATATCTATGAGGGTAAAAATATACAGTCAAATAAAAAAAGTATGGCTTTTCATTTAATTTTTAGAGCACCAGATCATGCTTTAAAATCAGAAGAAATAGATCAAGCCATGAATGCTGTTTATAACGCTTTTAAAAAATTAAATATAGAAATAAGATAAAATGGTTGTTAAGAAAAAAGAATCGAATTTAAAAAATTCCCAAAATGTTTCCTACGAAGCCAAAGATATCTATGTCTTAGAGGGTCTAGAACCAGTACGTAAGAGACCGGGCATGTATATCGGTTCCACTGGTGTTTCTGGTTTACATCATTTGGTTTGGGAAGTAATAGACAACAGCTTGGATGAAGCCATGGCTGGATTTTGCCAAAATATTACCATTAAGATTTTAGAAGGGGAAAAAATTAGCGTAGCTGATGATGGTAGAGGTATCCCTGTAGATATTCATCCTCAAACTAAAAAATCAGCTTTAGAAACAGTTTTGTGTACCTTGCATGCTGGTGGTAAATTTGGAGGTGAGTCATATAAAGTAGCTGGCGGCCTTCATGGTGTAGGCGTCTCTGTGGTTAATGCCTTGTCTACCAATTTAAGGGCAGAGGTTTGCCGTCAAGGTTCTTTGTATTTTCAGGAATATAAATATGGTAAACCTGTAAATAAAGTTAAAAAAGCAGGTTCCTGCCATCAAACAGGTACTACTATTTCTTTTGAACCAGATCCTCAGATTTTTAGTGAGATACATTTTGATTTTAAAACTATCATTGATCATTTAAGAGAACAAGCTTATTTGACTCCTAATGTAATTATTAGAGCGTACGATGAAAGAAAAGAATCTAATTGCCCTAGCTATACTTTTCATTTTGAAGGAGGCATCACTACCTATGTTAAATATCTAACTCGTAATGATGTAATTGTTCAAAAAAATGTTTTTTACGTTAACCAAGAATTAGATGATTATCAGGTAGAGGTAGCTTTAAGATATATTCAGGATATAGAAACATTAGAATTAAGTTTTGCTAACAATATTAGAACGATAGAAGGAGGTATGCATTTGACTGGTTTCCGTTCTGCTTTAACTCGTACCTTAAATGATTATGCCCGCAGTGAAGGATTAATTAAAGAAGATAGTTTGTCTTTAACTGGAGACGATGTGCGAGAAGGGTTGGTATCTATTGTTAGTGTAAAATTAAGAGAACCTCAATTTGAAGGTCAGACAAAAGCTAAATTAGGGAATCCTGAAGCTAGAACTAAAGTAGAGCAAGTGGTAGCTGAATCATTTAAAGAATTTTTAGAAAAAAACAAAGAAGACGCTAAACATATTATTGAAAAAGGTTTACTTTCTGCTCGTGCCCGTAAAGCTGCTAAAACTGCCAGAGAAAATGTTTTACGTAAAGGCGCCTTAGAGGGATCAGCCTTACCTGGTAAATTAGCAGATTGTATTTCTAGAAAAAGCGAAGAATCGGAATTGTTTATCGTCGAGGGAGAAAGTGCAGGAGGTTCGGCCAAACAGGGTAGAGACAGACAATTTCAAGCAATTCTACCTTTGCGTGGGAAAATTTTAAATATTGAAAAAGCACGCATGGATAGGATGATGGCTTCAGAAGCTATCAGGGATTTAATTGTAGCTTTGGGCGTAGCTTTATCATCTGATGAGTCTGGTTTAGCAAAATTAAGATATGGAAAAATTATTATCATGGCTGATGCTGATAGTGATGGTGCTCATATTCGTACTTTGCTTTTAACTTTGTTTTATCGGTATTACCAAGCTTTAGTGGAAGCCGGACATATTTTTATTGCCCAACCACCTTTGTATCGTATTCAAAAAGGTAAAGAAGTTCATTTTGTATATACAGAACAGGAAAAAGAAACTATTTTAAAAAAATTAACAGGTAAACCTGTTAAAGAAGAAACACCAAAAGCTGTTAAAAAATTAAAATTACAAATGGAATCTGATGGTGATGCGGAATTTGGGATTGAACAAGAAAAACCTCAAACAGAAGAAACAGATTTAAAGGGGATTGGTATTCAGCGTTACAAAGGTTTAGGAGAAATGAATGCTATCCAGCTTTGGGATACCACCATGGATCCTCAAAATCGTGTTTTAAAACAAATTCAAGTATTAGATGCTCAAGAAGCAGATCATCTTTTTGATGTTTTGATGGGAGACGAAGTTTTACCTCGCAAAAAATTCATTGAAGCTTATGCGTCCAAGGTAAAGAATTTGGATGTTTAATTTTGTAATTCTTTAAGGAATAATTCTTTTAAAATTTGTGGGTCTGCAGCTCCTTTGGTTTTAGCCATGGCTTGACCTATTAAAAATTGTAAAGAATTCATTTTCCCATTTTTAAATTCAGCAATGACTTTTGGATTTTGGTTAATAATTTCTAAGATAACTGATTTTAAAGCTGATTCATCTGAAACTTGCTCTAAATTCATTTCTTTGATTAAAAGATGTGGTTCTTTACCTGTTTTAAACATTTCTTCTAAGATGTTTTTAGCACCCCTGGAAGATATTTTATTATTGTAAATGAGTGATATCAATTGGCTAAAAGAAACTGGTGTAATGCGTAATTCTTCTATTTTAGCGCCTTTTAAAGCCATTAAACCTTTTAAATCACTGGTTAAATAGTTGTAACACAATGAGATAATTTTTTGACGATCTTCTGCTGTTTGGTCAGCTACATCGCTTTGTGTTTCTGAAATACATTTTTCTAAAAAATCAGCTAATTTAGGTTCTTGGATTAAATTAATGGCTGCAGAAGTTGATATGTTTAATTGTGAAATTAATCTTGTTTTTTTCTCCCAAGGTAATTCAGGCAAAGACATTTTTAATTCATCAAAAGAAAAAAGTCCTGATTCTTTTTCGTTAGTAAAAACAGTGATAGGTGGTAAATCTGGTTCTGGGAAATATCTGTAATCTTGAGCTTCTTCTTTGCTCCTTTGGCTGTAAGTGATACCTTTAACATCATCCCAGCCGCGCGTTTCTTGTTTTATTTTTTCTTTGCTATCTAACATTTCTGTTTGTCTTTGTATTTCAAATTCAATAGCACGTTCTACAGACCTAAAAGAATTTAGATTTTTAACTTCTACTTTGGTGCCATATTTTTTTATTAAAGCATCTTCTTTAGAACTTAAACTGATGTTAACCTCTACCCTCATTTGGCCTTTTTCCATGTCAGCGTCAGAAGCATCTAGATATCTTAAAATTAGTTGTAAGCTTTGACCGAAGAGTTTGGCTTCTTCTGCTGAGTGGATTTCTGGTTCTGTCACTAATTCTAACAAAGCTACACCAGCTCTGTTTAAGTCTATTAAAGTATTTTTATTAATTTGATCATGGATTAATTTACCAGCATCTTCTTCTAAATGAATTCTGGTAATGCTAATTTCTTTTTGTGATATTTCTGGATTATCTGATAAAAATAAATTAATTTTTCCATTAATACAAAAAGGTAAATCATATTGAGAAATTTGATATCCCTTAGGTAGGTCAGGGTAGAAATAATTTTTACGATCAAACTTAGAATGCTGATTAATTTCACAATTTAAAACTAGACCCATTTGAATTACTTTTTTGATAGCTTCTTTGTTCATGACTGGGAGTGTGCCAGGATGGCCTGCGCAAATGGGGCAGATATTGATATTAGGATGATTTTCATCAGGGTCATTCAAACACTGGCAAAACATTTTTGTTTTGGTTTTAAGTTCTGCGTGTATTTCTAACCCTATTGTAGGATAATATTCCATATGTATATTTTAACTGATTTTTTATTTTTTTTCCATATTCATTTGACGCTTTTTTATTACAATGATATTCTTAAAGAAACAATTTTAAAAATATGTCACAAAAAGGAATTTTCGTTGTCTTTGAGGGAGTAGAAGGTTGCGGTAAAAGCACGGTCATTAAATGGCTATCAGAGAAGCTTCAATCAGAGGGATATGGTATATATTTGACCAGAGAGCCAGGCGGTAAAGGTAGTGATCTAGCGGAAAGCATTAGACAATTGATTCTAAACCCTGAAAATAACGTATATCCGGAAACAGAAGCGTATCTATTTGCTGCAAGTCGCGCTCAACATGTTAAAGAGGTGATTGCTCCTCATATAGAAAAAGGTGAAATTGTTTTGTGTGATAGATTTGTCCATTCTTCTTTAGCATATCAAGGCGTGGGACGTAAATTAGGACAAGACCAGGTTAACAATATTAATCAGTTAGCTATAGGTAAATATTGGCCTGATATTATTGTGCTTTTAGACCTTGATCCCGTAATTGGATTAGGACGGAAAGAAGAAGGTCATATGAGTAAAGATAGGATAGACAGCGAGGTTATGTCTTTTCATCAAACAATTAGAGGAGCATATTTGAAAATGGCTTCAGAAGATGATAGATTTATAATAGTAGATGCTAGCCAGAATTTAGAAAAAGTGAAAGATGATGTTTATCGTTTATTAATAGAAAAAATAAAAACATGGAAATAGAAATTATTGAACCTAAGCATGAGATTGTAGATGAAATTAATGGTCAAGCTATTTTAAAAAAAATAGAACGTATTGGACGAGTTTCACATAAAAGCGAAGATAGGACTGCTCCTGGGACAGCTGAAGAATTTATTAAAAAACTTTTAGGCTGGGGTCACGAAAGTATTCTAGAGCATGTTTCACTTACTGTAAAATTTATTTGTGATAGAGGAGTAACTCACGAATTAGTACGTCATAGGATCGCAGCTTATACCCAAGAATCTACTCGTTATTGCAATTATTCCGGTAAGATTCAATTTATTAAACCTTTGTTTTTTAATGAAGACAGTGAAGCATATCGTCTTTGGTTAGAAAGTTGTGAAGCTTGTGCCTCTTCATATTTAAAATTAATATCTTCTGGGGCTAAACCAGAAGAAGCGAGAGATGTTTTATCTAATTCTCTAAAAACAGAAATTTATGCTACATATAACTTAAGAGAATGGAGGCATGTATTTAAGATGCGTTGTCAAAAAGCTGCCCATCCGCAAATTAGAGAAATCATGGTGCCGCTTTTAGAAGAATTACAAAAGGAAATCCCTGTTATCTTTGATGATTTTGAGATAATAACAATAGATGATTCATATCCTAAAGCTGCTATTAAAAAGGTATAATCAAAAATCCCGCTTGAAAAAGCGGGATTTTAAAACTTATTTTTAAAAATATTAATCAGTAACTTCTATTCCCATTGACCTAGCAGTACCGGTCACAGTTTTAACGGCAGCTTCTAAATCATCAGTATTTAAATCTGGCATTTTCTTTTTAGCAATTTCTTCTGCTTGAGCTCGAGATATTTTCCCAATTTTGCTTTTTAAAGGGTTGCCTGATCCTTTTTCTACACCAACAGCTTTACGTAACATATCTGAAACAGGGGGTTGTTTGAAAGTTAAATCAAAAGTTCTGTCTGTATATACTGTTATTTCTACGGGAATAATATTGCCTGCTTGTTGTGCAGTAGCAGCATTAAATTTCATGCAGAATTCCTGAATATTTAAACCGTGTTGACCTAAGGCAGGTCCGACTGGAGGAGCAGGGTTAGCTGCGCCTGCGGGAATCTGTAATTTGATAACTGTTTTGATTGGTTTTGCCATATATTTGATTATGTAATTTTTTTGATTTGTAAGAAATCTAAGTCTACGGGTGTTTCTCTGCCAAAAAGTGTTACTAAGACCTTGATACGACCATGAGCCTCGTCTACCTCGCTGATTTTCCCTTCTATATCTTTAAAAGGTCCGTCAGAAATTTTAACAATATCACCAATTTTTGCATTCATCTTGTATTTAGGTTCTATATCACCCATTTTTAAAGAAATAGCTTGCATTTCTTCTGCAGAGACGGGAATAGGGGTGGTACCTGAACCAATGAAACCGGTTACTCTAGGTGTATTGCGTACCACGTACCAAGAATCATCTGTAACCATCATTTCTACAAAAACATATCCAGGATATATTTTTTCTTCTACTACAGATCTTTTACCTCCTTTAATTTCAATTTTTTTCTCTTTGGGGATTAAAACACTAAAAATCTTGTCTTGCATATCTAAAGATTCCACACGCTGTTTCAAATTTCTAGCTACAGCATCTTCGTAGCCAGAATATGTGTGAATGACGTACCAATTGCGTCCTAAATTAATTTCTTGCTTAGGCATGTTTTATTTAACGATTAATGATCAACCTGACCATGATTTTAAAAATAGAGTCTGTACCTGTTAAAAACAAACCTACAATGGCAGATAGCCCTATAACAGCCAAAGAATGTTTGATTGTTTCTTGACGTGTAGGCCAATTGACTTTTTTAAGCTCAGCCCAAGATTCTTTAAAATATTTGATTGTCTTGTATATTAAATTTGTCATATTTGTTTGATTTTTAAAATGCCCTCTAGGGCATATTTAACACTAGTATAATATCAAAGTCGGATAAAAAAAGCAAGTTTTGGGATTAATTGGTTTTTAACCATTTAGTAATATGTTTTTCAGCTTGTTTTTCTGTTTTAACCCATGTAATTTTTTGCATTTTCTTAAACCAAGTCATTTGTCTTTTAGCGTACTGACAAATGGCTCTATATAATTCTATTTGCATGGTTTTATTGTCTATTTTCTTTTCTAGATATCTGTTGATCCAACGATATTCTAAACCAAAGCTTTCTAATCTTTTAGAGCTGACTCCTTGTTTTTTTAATTTTTTAATTTCAGATACCATACCAGAAGATAGTCTGTTATCTAATCTTTTTTTGATTAATTTTTTTAATTCAGATTGATTTCTTTTAACACCTAAAAATAAAATATTCCAATCTGGTAATATTTTTTTTAAAGGTTCTGTTTTTTTTATTTTTTCTGATATTTCTAAAGCACGAATAAGTCTGACACGATTAAAACGATCTATATTTTTTGCTCTCGTTGGATCTTTTTTAATTAATTTTTGGTATAGCTTAATGGTGGTTAATTTTTCTAATTTTTTTCTGAGTTTGTAGTTAGGTTTTACCTGAAGAAATTGCCATCCTTCTGTTAAAGCAGAAATGTAAAATCCCGTACCCCCGCAGATGATAGGGAGTTTTTTTCTTTTTAAGATATCTGAAATAGCTATATTGGCTTTTTTTTGAAAATCGCTTACGGTAAAAATATCCGTAGGTTTAAAAACGTCTAAAAGATGATGTCTGATATTATTGGAAAAATATTCTTTATTATTCTTTCCGCGATCTTTTTTTACCTTGCCTGTACCTAGATTCATATTTTGATATACTTGTCTAGAATCAGCAGAAATAATTTCTCCTTTATAAATTTTAGCTAATTTAATAGCTAAATCTGATTTACCAGAAGCTGTAGGTCCTAAAATCACTAAAATTTTCTTATCCATGTTTTTTCATACTTTCTATTACAGGTTTATAACTGAAACGGTGTAAATTGCAAGGTCCGTATTTTTTTAACATTTTAAAATGTAAAAGCGTAGGATATCCTTTATGAATAGCAAACTTATATTTAGGATATTTTTTGTCCCAGAAAAACATTTTTTTGTCTCGCATTACTTTTGCAATGATGGAAGCTAAACTAATAGAAATAATTTTGTTGTCACCTTTAATAATAGCTTTCTGTTGAAATTTAATTTTTAAATTTGGATTCATTATACGGTTACCATCTAAAAGTAAAATAGTTTTTGATAAATTAAATTTTATTTTTTTAGATAAAAGATCTAAAGATTTTTTCATGGCTAAATGACTAGCTTTTTCTATATTAATTTTATCAATAATTTTTTGGTCAACCGAAGCGTAGGCAAATTCTATAACAGGGCATTTTTGTATCAAATTAAAAACTTTTTCTCGTAGGACAGGGGACATTTTTTTAGAATCTTTAGCCAAAAATTTAATTTCTTGCCAGATTTTTGAATCAGAGGTATTTATTTTTTTAATTTTATTATAAATGATAACCACACTGGCGGCGTGAACAGGTCCGGCTAAAGGTCCGCGACCAGCTTCGTCTAAACCCACGACATTTTTATACCCTTTTTTCCAATATGATTTTTCAATTTCCAAGTCCATTGTATTTATTTTTTTTAACTGTTAAAATGTTTTTAAATTTAAGAATAATTTTTAAAAACAGCAGATTTTCATGAAATTTACCCATCTTCATGTTCATAGTCATTATAGCCTATTAGATGGTTTATCCAAAATAGACAATTTGATAGCTAAAGCTAAGTCTTTAGGCATGGAAAGCCTAGCTGTGACAGATCATGGGAACCTTTATGGGGCTATAGAATTCTATACTAAAGCACTGTCAGCTGGTATTAAGCCCATTATTGGTTGTGAATTCTATGTAGCAGCTAGAACCTTAGATGACAAGAATACCAAACAAGACGCAGATTATTCTCATTTGTTACTTTTAGCTAAAGATGAAAAAGGGTACAGAAATCTCTTAAAATTAGTAACCATTTCTAATTTAAGAGGTTTTTATTATAAACCAAGAATAGACCATACGGTTTTAAAAGAACACAGTGAAGGTTTAATTTGTGCGACAGCGTGTTTACGAGGTGAAGTACCAAGAGCTATTTTAAATAATGATTTTGAAAAAGTTAATCTTCTGATAGATGAGTACAAAAATATGTTTACTGAAGGTGATTTTTATTTGGAACTTCAACATCATCCGGAATTAGAGGAACAAAAAATCGTAAACGAAGCTTTAATTAAATTAGGAAAAGAAAAAAATATTAAAACTATTGTTACTTGTGATTCTCATTATCTTAACAAAGAAGATCTAGAAACCCATGAAATTCTTTTAGCCGTGCAAACTGGTTCAGTCATGGAAGATGAAAAAAGATTTTCCATGAGACAGATAGATGCATCTTTTAAAACAGCAGAAGAAATTGCAAAAGATTTTCCTAATCATTTAGAATTGTTTGATAACATTCAAGAGATTGTAGATAAATGTAATTTACATTTAGAAATGGGTAAAGTAATTTTCCCATCCTTTGATGTTCCTGATGGTTTAAGTGCTTTTGATTATTTAAGAGAATTAGCAAGCCAAAGATATGAACGTTTTTATAAATTAGATGACCAAAAAGCTCAAGAAAGGCTTAGTTATGAGTTAGGTGTAATTAAACAAACTGGTTTTTCTGATTATTTTTTAATTGTTCAAGATTTTGTAAATTATTGTAGAAACAATGGCATCTTAACTAATACTCGTGGTTCAGCAGCTGGTTGTATGGTTTCATATATCTTAGGCATAACGGACGTAGATCCTTTAAAATATGATTTGTATTTTGAACGTTTCTTAAATCCTGACCGTATCGCACCTCCGGATATTGATGTTGATGTAGCTGACAATAAAAGAAACGATTTGATACAATATATTACTGATAAATACGGAGAAGACCATGTTTCTCAGATTGTAACCTTTGGGGTAATGAAAGCTAGGTTAGCCAGTAGAGATGTAACTAGAGCTTTAGGTTTACCATATAGTTTAGGTGATCAGATTTCCAAATTTATTCCTTTTAATGCGGATATAGAGACAGCTTTAGAAGAAGTCCAGGAATTAAGACAACTATATGATACTAATCCTGAGGCTGCTACTATAATAGACAATGCTCGCAAATTAGAGGGCGTAGTACGTCATGCTTCCACACATGCAGCTGGTATTATCATTTCCAAACAACCTTTAACTGATTATGTCCCCTTACAGCATTCTTCTCGAAATGAAAAAGATATTATCAGCCAATATAGCATGTATGATATTGAAAAGATTGGTTTATTAAAAATCGATATTTTAGGTTTGGCTAATTTAACAGTTATCAAAAATGCTTTGCGCATTATTAAAAAATTAAAAAACGAAGACCAAGAGATGAATTTAGATAGTTTGGGTTTTGAAGACAAAAAAGTGTTTCAATTATTATCAAAAGGGGAGACGGTAGGCGTTTTTCAATTAGAAAGCTCAGGTATGCGTAGATATCTTCAGGAATTAAAACCAACTTGTTTTGAAGACATTGTAGCTATGGTAGCTTTGTATCGTCCTGGACCCATGGATCTTTTACCATCATATATTGATCGCAAAAATGGTAGAGAAAAAATATCATATCTTCATCCTTTGTTAGAACCTATTTTATCAAGTACCTATGGTGTCATGATCTATCAAGAGCAATTAATGAAAGTAGCTAGAGATTTAGCTGGCTTTACTTTAGCAGAAGCTGATATTTTGCGTAAAGCTGTAGGTAAGAAAAACAAAGAACTTTTAAATACCCAAAAAGAAAAAATGCTTCAAGGCATGGTAAAAAATAATATTAATAAAAATATTGCAGAGAAGATTTGGAATTGGTTTGAGCCTTTTGCACAATATGGGTTTAATAAATCACATGCTGTCTCTTACGCTCGCATAGCCTATCAAACAGCTTGGCTCAAAAGCTATTATCCCGCTGCTTTTATGGCTGCACTTTTAACTTCTGATTTTGGTAATTTAGATCGTATCGCTATAGAAGTAGCTGAATGTGAAAAAATAGGGGCTAAAGTAAAACCTCCTTCAGTAAATTATTCTTTTGTAGAATTTGGTGTGGAAAAAGAAAAGAGTGGTATTTTGTTTGGTTTGTCAGCCATTAAAAATGTAGGTGTCGGTGTAGCTGAGATTATTGTAGAAGAAAGGCAAAAGAATGGTATATATCTTAATATTTCTGATTTTGTTAAAAGATCACCTCGTAATGTTTTAAATAAAAAAGCTTTAGAAAGTTTAATTAAAGCAGGAGCTTTAGATTGTTTTGGAGACCGCCAGAAGATGTTAGATAAGTTACCTGATATTTTAAATTTAGCTGATAGGTTGAACAATAATAAAAATAATTCTCAACAAGGACTCTTTGGAGAAGAATATCATAATTCTGGGGGATCCGACTTTGATGATTTGTCTGGTGATACACCTCGAAGTATGAAACTAGCTTGGGAAAAAGAATATTTAGGATTACATATATCAGAACATCCTTTAGATGATTTTAGGGGTTTTATTGCAAAAAAATCATTAGCTATAGCTAATCTTTTACCTCAAATGGCTGGCAGAAAAGTAAAAGCTTGTGGTTTAATGTGTCGTGTAAAAAAAATTACTACTAAAACAGGTAGGTCTATGGTTATTGCCTGTCTATCAGATACCAGTCAATCAGTTGAATTAGTTTTTTTCCCAACGATATTTGATAGATACTCATCAGTGATAGTTAATGATCAGGTAGTGATAGCAGAAGGTAAATTAGAACAAAGAAACGGTGAGATGCAGATAGTTTGTGATAAGTTGGAAGCCTTGGAAAATATTTAAAATTTTTAATCTCATATTGTCTTAGGGCAGAAAATGTGATAATCTGCTAATTAACCATTTACTATATTATATTCTTATGGAAAACAAGAAAAAACAAGAAAATTCTGTAGAATTAATACGCCATTCTTTGGCTCATGTTATGGCTTTAGCTGTTACACGCTTATATGGTGATGTGAAATTCGGAGTAGGTCCATCTATAGACAATGGTTTTTATTATGACTTAGATATTAAGCGTAAGATTTCTTTTGAAGATCTTTCTGATATTGAAAAAGAAATGCGTAAGATTATCAAAGAAGATATTGTTTTTAAAAACAAAACAGTTAGTTTGTTGGAAGCTTCAAAGATTTTTAAAAATCAACCTTATAAGTTGGAGCTTCTTAAAGATATTAAAAAATACGGTACCACAGACCTTTCTGAAAAAACAGAAAACAAAAAAGTAGATGTAGTAGATATCTATGAAACAGATTCTTTTGTAGATTTATGTCGTGGGCCCCATGTTAAAAGTACTAAAGAATTACCAGATGCTTTTAAGCTTTTAAGAGTTTCAGGGGCATATTGGCGCGGAGATGAAAAAAATCCCATGTTGCAGCGTATATATGGAACAGCTTGGTTAGACCAAAAAGCGTTAGCAGATCATCTTCAGATGTTAATAGACATGAAAGAAAGAGATCATCGTAAAATTGGTGAAGATCTAGGTCTTTTTATTTTCTCAGATTTAGTAGGCAAGGGTTTGCCTTTGTTTACAGAAAAAGGCGCAGCTATTAGAAGGGAATTAGAACGTTTTATCGTAGATGAAGAAATAAAAAGAGGGTATCAGCATGTCTATACCCCAGATTTAGCTAAAGTTGATTTGTATAAAAAATCAGGTCATTATCCGTATTATAAAGATACGATGTATCCTGTTATGAAAGTGGATGATGAAGAACTCATTTTAAGACCCATGACTTGTCCTCATCATTTTCAATTATATTTAAGTAGACCTCGAAGCTACAAAGAATTACCCATACGTTTTGCTGAATTAGCTAAACAATATAGGTATGAAAAATCAGGAGAACTTTCTGGCTTAGTAAGATTACGCAGTTTTTGTTTAGCAGATGCTCATATCATTTGCCAGAAGGATCAAGCTGTTTCTGAAATTAATAATGTTTTAGATTTAATAGAATATGCTTCTGGAGTTTTGGGATTAAAAAAAGGTCAGGATTATAGTTATAGATTATCTTTAGGAGACAAATCTAATAACAAAAAATATTATAAAGACGATAAGGCTTGGGATTTTGCTGAAGAAGTATTACGTTCAGTTTTAATTAAAAGAAAAGCTCCTTTTTACGAAGCTAAAGATGAAGCTGCTTTTTATGGTCCTAAGATAGACATACAGATGAAAAATTTTGCAAATATAGAAAATACGGCTTTTACCGTACAATATGATTTTGTCATGCCTAAGAGATTTGCTTTAATGTATATAGATAAAGATGGTTCTGAAAAAGAAGCTGTAGTTATTCATCGTTCTTCCATTGGTGCTATAGAAAGAGTTATGGCTTTTTTGATAGAACACCATGCCGGTGCTTTCCCTTTGTGGTTAGCTCCTGTTCAAGTAGCTATTTTACCTTTAAGTGAAAAACATATAGATTACAGTCAGATTGTGTATCAAAAATTGCGTGATTTAGATTTTAGAGTGGAATTAACAAATGCTAACGAAACATTGGGTAAAAGAATTAGAGAATCTGAAAGTCAAAAAATACCTTGTATTTTAATTTTAGGTGACAAAGAAGCACAAGCCCAAACCGTGTCTTTGAGAAGACGGGGCTTAGGTGATTTAGGAGCTGTTAAAATAGATAAATTTATAGAACTTATCTCCAAAGAAAGATCAGAAAAATTATTAAATCCTTTACCTTTAGAATAATGAAATACGATCATTTAAAAATTGAAAAAAAATGGCAGAAAGAATGGGCTAAGAATAATTTTAAAGTTTGGCAAGCTTCTGCTACTTCAAAAAACAAGAAATTCTACATTTTAGATATGTTCCCATACCCTTCTGGAGATGGTTTGCATGTCGGTCATGTAGAAAGTTATACAGCTAGCGATATTCTATCAAGATATTATCGCATGAAAGGCTACAATGTTTTAAATCCCATGGGTTGGGATGCTTTTGGCTTGCCAGCTGAAAATTATGCTATTAAAACAAAAACTCATCCTGCAAAAGTAGTTGCTAAAAATATAACCTGTTTTAGGCAACAATCAGAGGCCATGGGTTTTAGCTATGATTGGACGAAAACAATAAATACTACAGATCCTCAATATTATAAATGGACCCAATGGATTTTTTTAAAACTTTACGAAAAAGGCTTAGCTTACGAAGCTGAAGTACCTGTTAATTGGTGCGATACTTGTAAGACTGTTTTGGCTAATGAGGAAGCATCTGATAGCAAATGCGATCGTTGTGGTTCTCCAGTTGTGCGTAAGAATTTGCGTCAATGGCTTTTAAAAATTACAGCTTATGCCGATCGTTTAGTTAAAGATTTAGATCTTTTGGATTGGCCAGAACAAGTGAAAACTATGCAAAAAAATTGGATAGGTAAATCTAAAGGGGCAGAAGTTTTCTTTAAAGTAGCAGACTCGCATGAGCATATTTCTGTTTTTACCACCAGGCCTGATACTATTTTCGGCGCTACCTATTTAGTTTTAGCCCCAGAGCACCCTTTGGTTTTAAAAATTACAGATCATAATTATTTAAGAGAAGTGCAAGAATATATATCTAGCGCTAACCGCAAATCTGATTTTGAAAGACAAATGGATAACAGGGAAAAGACTGGAGTCTTTACGGGTGCCTATGCTGTCAATCCTGCTACTAGAGAAAGAATTCCTGTTTGGATTTCAGATTATATTTTAATTAACTATGCTTCTGGAGCTATCATGGCTGTACCAGCTCACGATAAAAGAGATTATGAATTTAGTCAAAGATTCCATTTACCTTTACGTGAGATTATAAGCTCTACGGGTAAACCTCATGATAAATTAAATCAACCATTTGAAGGAGACGGTATCTTGGTAGATTCAGGTCCTTTTTCTGGTATGCCTAACAAAGAAGCTGCTTCTAAAATTTTGTTATATATCGGAGCTCAAGAAACAGTAAAATACAAGATTCATGATTGGATTTTTTCTAGACAAAGATATTGGGGAGAACCTATACCTATTATCAGATGTCCTCATTGTGGTAATGTGCCTTTGTCTGAAAAAGATTTACCTTTAAAACTCCCTGAAGTTAAAAATTATCAACCTTCTGGTACAGGAGAATCTCCCTTAGCTAATATTGAATCTTGGGTTAAAGTAAAATGTCCTAAATGTGGTGGGTGGGCTGAGAGAGAAACTAATACTATGCCCCAATGGGCAGGATCTTGTTGGTATTACATGGGATATCTATTGTCTGATAAATTAAAACTTAAAGATCCTAAAAAATTTTGGGACAAAAAAGTTTTAGATTATTGGTTGCCCGTTGATTTTTATATCGGAGGATTAGAACATGCTGTCTTACATTTATTATATGCTCGTTTTTGGCATAAGTTTTTGTATGATATTAAGATAGTATCTCAGCCTGAGCCTTTCTATAAATTAGTTAACCAAGGTATGATTTTAGGTGCAGATGGAGAAAAGATGTCTAAATCTTTGGGTAATGTAGTTAACCCTACAGATATTATTAAAAAATATGGGGCAGACACTTTAAGATTGTACGAAATGTTTATGGGTCCGCTAGCTGATGCTAAACCTTGGAATACCAATGGTATTTTAGGTATGGTTCGTTTTTTAAGCAAAGTGTGGCAAGTAGGGGAATACTTGGAAGGTAACAAAAAAGATTTTCAAGAAAAAATCAGACCTTTGAATAAACAAGAGATATATAGCTTAGATAAATCAAAAAACAAAACTATCAAAAAAGTAACAGAAGATATAGAAGCTTTGCGTTTTAATACAGCTATTTCTTCTTTGATGGAATATGTTAACCAATTAAATGTATCAGGGCGTTTGATATCAAAAAACGAATTAAAAGAACATGTTAAAACTTTGATTGTTTTGCTTTCACCTTTTGCTCCTCATATTTGTGAACAGATCTGGCATCAAATGTTGAAGAAATCTAGAACTATTCAATTTGAACCTTGGCCTAAATACGTTGCTTCTTTTTTAGAAGACAAAACATTTGATTTGGTTATTCAGGTTAATGGCAAAGTTCGTTCTAAGATATTGGTGAATAAAACAATATCAGAAAATCAAGCTAAAGAGTTAGCTTTAAAAGATCCTAAAATTTTGTCTTTTATCAAAGGCAAAAAGATTAAAAAATCTATTTACATATCAGGGCGTTTGATTAATTTAGTAATTTAAACATATATGAAAAAAGTTGTGGTAATAGGAGGAGGGACAGGCGTCTTTACAGTTTTGTCTGGTTTAAAAAACAAGTCATATTCTTTAAGTGCCATCTTAACCATGGCTGACGATGGTGGTTCTTCTGGGCTTTTAAGAGAGGAGTTCGGTGTTTTGCCTCCTGGTGACATTAGAAGGGCTCTATTAGCCCTTTCCCCCTCTTCTTCAAGTATGTTATCCAAATTGTTTAATTATCGTTTCAAGGGTCAATCTGCGTTAAAGGGGCATAGTTTTGGTAATTTGTTCATTACAGCCTTGGAAAAAATCACAGGTAGCTTTTCTAAAGCCGTAGATGAGGCTGCTAAGATTTTGGGTGTCAAAGGCAAAATTATCCCTGTTACCTTAGAGAGCACAAGATTATTTGCCAGATTAGAAAATGGTTTGTTAGTGGTAGGGGAAACCAATATTGATATTCCTAAGCATGATGGAGTTTTAAAAATCAAAGAGCTCTTTTTAAATCCTTCTGTCAAAGCTAACCCCAAAGCTATTTTAGCCATTAAAGAAGCTGACCTGATTGTCATGGGTCCAGGAGATTTGTATTCTAGTTTGTTACCTACGCTTTTAGTCCAAGGCATATCTGAAGCTATCTTAAAAAGCAAAGCTAAAAAGATATATTTTTGTAATATCATGACTAAATACGGTGAAACAAACAACTACACTCCTAAAGTTTTTTTAAATATTTTAGAAAAATATCTTACTAAGAATATCTTAGATTATTTGGTTATCAATGTTACTAAACCCAAACATGAATATTTAAAAAAATATATCAAAGAAAAAAAGAATTTTATTTCATTTGACGCAGCTGAGTTTTTAGGGTATAAGGTAGAGGATTTGTCTAAGAAAACTATCATTTCTAAAAAATCAAAGACAATCATTCTTTTAGCCCGTTTGTTAAGGTCTGGGTCTTTATTAAGACACGATCCTAATAAGCTAGCTGATGTAATAGATAAGATTACCTTTTAGCATATATATGACAGAAGAAGAATTTTCCAAGATTTACAAACAATATCTGGATAAAATTTACCGTTTTATCTATTTTAAAGTAAATTATGTTGAAGAAACCCAGGATCTAACAGCTAAGGTTTTTTTAAAATTTTGGAAAAAGGTTAATGAACCTAAAAAAGGTATTTTTGATTCTAACATTAAAAATCATCAAGCCTTTCTATACAAATCAGCACACAACGCAGTCATTGATTATTACCGTACAAAAAGCAGGCAAGATGTACCTTTGTCATCCTTACCAGATACTTTATCTGACGATCAAGCAGAAAATAATTTTGAAAAAAAAGCTGAAGATAGCTTAGCCTTAGAAGCTGTGCGCTTAGGGCTCCATAAGATTAGAAAAGAATATGCTGAAATTCTAATTTTGTATTACTTAAATGATATGTCTATCCCGGAGATTAAAATGGCTCTAAACAAGGGGGAAGGGTCTATCAGGGTAATGTTGCACAGAGCTATTAAGGCTTTACGTTCCCAATTGGCCTTAAAAGAAGAAAAAATCTAAACTGTAACATATTGTTGTTTCATCCGTCTTAGTTAGTAGGAAACAACAATATGACTGAAAACGAATTAATAGAAAAATTAAAATTGCTTAAAAGCGTAGAGCCTGATACTAATTGGGCTTTTTCGCTTAAAAATGAGATTTTAAGCCAAAAACAAACTGAAATTAGGGTAGCTTACAGCAGACCTAAGTTTGTTGTACCTAGATATGCTATGGCTTTTTCAATTTTGTCTGTTTTTGCTTTTTTAAGCGGTACTTTTGCTTTAGCTCAAAAAGCTACACCTTTATCAGCTTTATATCCTATTAAAAAGGTAACTCAGCAAGTTATGTTAAGCTTAGCTTCCCAGGAACAAAAACCAGGGTTACAATTGTCCTTTGTACAAGAAAAAATGGAATATTTGAATAATTCTGACAAAGCTACGGACAAAGTTCGTTTAACTTCTGAGATTAGATCTGACTTAGCGAAGGTATCAGATTCTTTTAAAAAGATAAACAAACCTTCAAAGATTTTAGCTGTTTCTAAAGATTTAGAAGCTCAAGCTGAAAAATTAGGTAAAAGTGAATCTTCAGATACAGAATTATCAAAAGATATTTTAAATACTAGTAGTGAGATTTTAGCTGTCATTGGACAAACTAAAACCTTAGCTAGCCAGTGTCCTGGATATATTTCTAATCAGTTGGAAGAATTAAAAAATTTGGTTACTTCTAATACTTCTAGCCCTATTGATATTGAGAGCACGACCAAATCTTTACTTGAAGTTAAAAAATACCTAGAAACCAACGATTGTTTATCCGCTTTAGACAGCTTAGATCAGATCCGAAAGAATGTTCTTTTAAATTCTTTGTAGTTTAAACTTACCGGTTTCCGGTAAGATAGACTAAATTACGGTTGCTGGCCGCAGGTTTGTTTCAAACTTAATGCAGGTCGATAGCAGCTGTGTCAGATATAACTTATTTGAATCGGGAGCTTCAGTCCCGTCTCCTATGGTTTTTAACAAAATATATAAAAACCGGACGGAGCTGAAAGTCCCGATTCGATACAAGTCTAACTCTGACGAAAAAATAAATTAAAAAAAAATTACGAAATGAATAAAAAAGTTATTGCGATAGCATTGGTTTTAACCTTTGCTTTCGGTATAGCTATTAACACTAAAGCTGCGACGGTTGAAGAGTTAACCGCTTTAATCGCAACGCTTCAGGCTCAGATTAGTGCTTTGTCAGCCGCTCCAGCTGCTCCAGCTGCCGCTGCTTGCAATTTCAGCACTGATTTAAAGCAAGGCATGAGAAATGCTAGCGTTAAATTGCTACAAGAAAAATTAGGAGTGGATAATACTGGTTACTTTGGTGCTTTAACCTTGGCTGCCGTCAAATCCTATCAAACCACCTCAGGTATTTCACCTGTTTCTGGTTATGTAGGTTCTTTGACTCGTGCAAAATTGAATACTCAATATTGCTCAGCCGTAGTACCTCCAGTTGTTCCTCCAGTTTCAGGTTTCCCAGCTGGCTGCACTTCAGCTACTGGCTATAGCACGACAACTGGTTTGTCATGTGCTTCAACTTCAGCTTTCCCAGCTGGCTGCACTTCAGCCGTTGGTTATAGCTCAACAACCGGCTTATCATGTGCTTCAACTTCAACAGGTATAGGAGAAGCTAGTTTAACTGTATCTAATGCAGGAGTTTATATGGTCAGCGCTTTAAGAGGTGGTGATGTTGGCAAGACCGTCTTAGGTATTAAGGTAAAAGTTGCAAATGCAAACGCTACTCTTAATCGTTTAGACGTTCAATTGTCAGATTCTGCCGTTGTGACCATTATGCCTTGGAGGGCTATTAAATCTATGTCTTTATATGACGGATCTACTTTATTGAAGACCGTTGATACCTCATCTCAAGCTGTTTGGCAAGAAGTTGTTTTTGCCCACTTCTATACTATGAGGTTTGAAGATATTGGATTAAGCATGGCTAAAGATACTACCAAAACTTTGACCATTACTGTCGATATGCTCGATACTCCAATGGTCACTGCTGGTGCTCTTAATTCCACCATGAAATTTGAGAATCCAAAATTAAATGGTAATGGTGGTGCTATTAACTCTATCAGGGCCACAGATGCTTCTGGTTTAACCCAGTATGCTGTCTATGGAACAACCAATACCGTTACCTTAACTCAGACCAGCGTTTTGGCTGTGTTACAAGCTACTTCTAGCGCTAGCAGCCCGAAAGTAGGTCTTTTGTTAGGTAATGCTACTGATTCTGTTTCAGATTTAGAGGTCTTCAAATTAGATCTTAAATCACAGAATAATGCCAGCACAATCAAAACTATTGATTTCAATGTATGGCAGCAAGATGTAGCCGGCGTTTTAGATACCTATGATATTGCAGCTGTCAAATTATATGATGGCCCAACCTTGGTAGCTAGCTCTGCAGTAGAAGATGTCACTGGTGGTGTATGGGGTTCAGCTTCTGATACCCTCTCTACTAATGATGTTGTTAGGTTTGCTGATTTATCCATCGCTTTAGCTAAAGATGCTCTTAGAACTTTAACAGTTAAAGTGGATCTTAAGCCTATCGATGGCGCAATAGTGAAAGAAGGTGATGTTATAAAGATTGGATATCAAGGAATGTCTGCTGTTGATGCCAATTACAATGCACCTATCTCTCCTGCCGCTGTCACTGGTTACAATCAGATTGCCTACATCAAGGCTCCTAGCTTGGCTTTCTTGAGCCAATCTATTACTAAGACTACCAATGCCGCAGGTAAAGATTATGTTACTGGTACTGTCAAGTTCACAGTAACAGCCAATAACAATGATATCTTTATTAGAAATAATGGTGCTGATATCTTAGCTGCCAAAACGGTAGCTGCAGGTAATGCTACTATTACTAGTAGTTTCTCTTCAGCAGATGCTGAAGTTTCTGGTACTGATTACATTGTTAGAAATGGTACTACCAAGACATTTACTTTGTCTTTTGCTATGGCTAACGCCGCAGCTGCCGAATTTAACGGCGCTAAGTTAAGTGTCTTCAGCTGGTCTTTGACCACTGGTGGCGCTAGAACTGATTTCGGTGGTGGTGCTTTTGCCGGTATGCTTGATACTTATAAGACTGATCCAATTAATATCAATCCATAAAGATCAAGTGCATCGTTTAAGCTAGCAATAGCTTAAAACACGAAAAACTGCTTTCGCTGGTTACGGAGGCAGTTTTTCATTTGCCCAGAAATCAAAAATCTGTTAATATTTTAAAAGATGAATATATCTAATTGGAAATTAAAAATATTTCTGTTTTTGTTTGCTTTTCTTTTTTTGTTTGTTTTACCTACTTACGCTGTAACAAGTAAAACTTTTTTTGTAAACCTGTATTCAGATCCTTTTGGTAGAAGTCAGATTCAAGCTAATTTAATTAGGTCTACAGGTAGAATTGAATTCTATTTGGATGATTTTTGGTATGCTAACAGATTTTCTGGGAACAAAGAAAAATTTTTACAACAAATCAATGATTTGTCTTTGAAAGCTAACTCTGAAATTTGGCCTCTTTTAAGTCAGAAATTGAATACGGATTTTAGTTTTGGACCAAGCAAAGAAAAAAAATTAATTGTACTTCTATGTCCTATTTCTCAGGATGTAGAAAGCTATATTAGAAAAGATGATGGGTATTTTAAAACAGATTATCCTTCTTCTAACGAAGCTGGGGTGATATATTTAAGTGCTAGCTTGATATCAGATCAAACTATAGACAGATTAAGCTACTATTTAGCTCACGAATTAACACACTTAATTACCTTTGAATTAAAAGAAAAACCTAATAACGTAAAAGAAGATATTTGGTTAAATGAAGCTCGGGCAGAATACGCGGGTACTCTATTAGGATATGATCAAAATTGGCAAACATCTAATTTAAAAAGAAGGGCAACGGATTTTTTAAATTTAAAAACTTTTAGCTTGTTAAATTGGGAAAACAAACCAGAAAATTATGCTACGGTTAATTTTTTAATGCAGTATTTAGTAGGTCAATATGGCGAAAAAATATGGGTAGATACCTTAAGATCTAAGGGTATTGGCATACAATCTTTAAATGATTTTTTTAACGCTAACGGGAATAGGATTACATTTTCTAATGTTTTTACCAATTGGTTGATAGCTAGTGCTGTTAATGATTGCTCTTTAGGCAACCAATATTGTTACAGTAATCCACTTTTAAGGAATTTAGTTGTTTTTCCTGCTAATTATTATCTTCCTAGTCAAAATCTATCTTCCATGAGTATCCAAGATACTTTAAAAGTTTGGGGAGCTAAATGGCAAAAAATTGTAGGTGGTCAAGGTTCTTTAAGGTTAGAATTTACCTCATATACTAACAAACCCGGTCAAATTTTACCTTACATCGTAATTAAACAAGATGGTAAAAAATCAATAAATTCTGTACCCCTTAGTTACAATGTAGCTAGCAAGGTAATCATCTCTGATTTTAATGGTCAAAATGCAGCTTTTGTTTTTATCCCTAACATTTTCGATGATTCTTTAAAAGAAACAAAAACTTCTAATTATTCTTATGCTTGGAATGCGGTTAACACTTCTAACGCTAGGAGCGAAGAAGAAGCTAAAAGAGCAGAACAATTGATAATAGATCAATTACAGGCAGAAGTAGATAGGTTGACTAAGATATTAGCAAATTTGATAGCTCAAAGAAGTTTATCTTGTCCTGTTTTTAACCAAGATTTGTATTATGGCTTAGAAAACAATGCTTCAGTTAAATGTTTACAGAAGTTTTTAAAAGAAAAATATCCTAATTTCTATCAAACAGACATTACAGGTAATTATTATTTTTTAACACAAATAGCTGTAACAAAATATCAGGCTTTAAAAGGTTTGCCTCAAACAGGGTATTTTGGTCCCATGACGCAAGCAAAAGTTAACGCAGAAAGGTAAAATGGTCGATAATAAATACATAAACCTAGACGAGGTAAATCATGATGATATTAGGGTATTTTTTGATAAAGGCTTTGGTAATTTATTAATCAGAATGTTGATAGCCTTAAAAGAATGTTTGTTAAAAAGAATACCTCTGGGATTTTTTTTAAAACAAAACTGGAATTTAGATACAGCTAAAAATATTTACAAAGCAGGATTAACTACGGCTTTGAAACGTAAAATCTTTAAATCAAAGCAGAATAAAGAAATAAGAATTTTTGGTTATAAATTAGATTTTTTAGAAGATAATAATAGAAATCATTATGCCTTTTATGTCTTAATGAGTTTAATAGATCAGATTGTTTTAAATGATCAATACCATGTTAAAGAATTTATTAAAAAAGACAGCGTAGTTATTGATGCTGGGGCCAATATCGGGATATTCTCTCTTTACGCCCACCAATTAGAGCCTACAGTTGATATTTATGCCTTTGAGCCTACGTCTTCTGTTTTTCAAATTTTAGAGCAGAATATTAAAAATAATGATTTAGAAAAAAATATTTCAATTCATAATTTAGCGTTAGGTGATGTTATTGGAGAAAAAGAAATTTTAATGAATTTATCAGATCCAGATGGATTGGGCGTTGGCAATAGTTTGATAGATAGTGGCTGTCGATCAAATATTGATAAACTTAACAAACAAAAAATCCAAATAACCACTATAGATAATTTTGTAAAAAATCAACATTTAACTAAAGTAGATTTTATTAAAATTGATACCGAAGGATATGAAAAACAGATTATTAAGGGTGCAATTGAAACTATCAAAAATTTTCATCCGGTGATAGCTTGTTCTGGATATCATTTGAAAGATGATATTATTGAAATACCGAAGCTACTGTTGTCTATTGATAATAAATATAAATATATTTTAACACAAGAGAGTGATCAAGACTTTATTTTTTGGCAAGAATAAATATTTTTATACTAAATTTGATATAAAAAATGTTTTCAATTATTACAATTTACAAAAATAAAGATGTATTAGAAAAGAATCTTCTTTCAAGTTTAAATCAACAAAAAGATACTAATTTTGAATTTATAGGTATAGACAATACTTTAAAAAGATTTTCTTCTGCAGCCGCAGCTTTTAATAGTCAAATTAGAGAAATTCATGGTGATTTTATTATTTTTTGTCATCAAGATGTTGAATTTAAAGATGAAAAAACTTTAGTAAAAATGGAAAAATATTTAATTTCTATAGGGAATTGTCTAGGAATTGCAGGAGTAGCAGGTATGGGATTTAAAGGTCAAAAAATAGGTAATATCTGGGATTGTGATAAAAATTGGGGCAAATTTATAGATAAACCTGAAGAGGCCCAAACTCTAGATGAAGTGTTGTTTATTATACCAAAACAAGTTTGGTCTAAATACCAGTTTGATGCAGATAACTTTGATGGCTGGCATTTATATGGTGCAGATTATTGTTTGAATATGTTGAAATTAGGCTTAAAAGTTTATGTTTTGCCTATTTTTGTATATCATCATGCTAAAAGAGGTGGTAATGTAAGAGATTTATATAAATATCAACGTCGATTATATAAAAAATATCGTCAAACAATTTATACTACTTGTGGTAAAATTACTAAATTTGGTGTATTTAATTGGATAAAAGATTTATGTAGACCAATATATTATTTTATATTAAAATGCCTAAAATTTCGGTAATAATATCTGTTTATAACGGTGCTAAGTTTTTATCACATTCCATAGAAAGTGTTATTAATCAAGATTTTACAGATTGGGAGTTGCTTATTATAGATGATGGTTCTACTGATAATACAAAAGAAATAGTTGATGGATATGTAAAAAAAGATAAGCGCCTTAAGTATTTTTATGAGGAGAATTCAGGTGGTCCTGCTAAGCCTAAAAATTTGGGATTTAGTAAATCAAGCGGTAGCTATATTGCGTATTTAGATCAAGATGATGAGTGGTTGCCTACAAAATTAAGTAAACAAATAAATCTATTTGAGAATACAACTAATTCTAAATTAGGTTTAGTAACTAGTGATGTTATTTTAGTTAATGAGTCTGAAAAACGTTTAAAACAATATAAATCGCCATTTAATTTAAATTTAAATGATCTTTTAATATATGATTATATATTCAGTAATAGTAGTGTAATGTTAAAAAGAGAAGTAATAGAGACCATAGGCCCTAGGGATGAAACACCAGACATGGGTTATTATGAAGATTGGGATATGTGGTTAAGAATTAAATCTTCTGGTTACGATTTTGACGTTGTAAGGGAGTTTTTAATCAATTATACAGTGCGAAATCAGAGTTTGTCTCAAAAAGCATCTTATGTACAGAAAGCACGATATAATGAGTATTTTTTTAATAAACATGCAGATTTATATAAAAAATCAAATTTAAGTTATAAGATTTTTTGTCGTTTAGGCTTAGCCTATGCTTTAGCGGGTGACAAAAATAAAGCCAACTATTATTATAAATTATCCTTGATTGAGAAGAAAAATTATTTAATTCCTTATCTCGGTAAGTTGTTAATTTTTTGCGGTCCGTCTATTAATAATTTAGCTTGGCGTTTATATAGGCATTTTTTAAAAGGTTAAAGACAATGGACATAAGAAAAAAATATGTTAAAATCAAATCTAGAAAGTGGAGAGTAAAATAAATATTAAAATTTATTAAAATAAAATAATATGGATAAGACAAAAATTCTTTTGACCGGATCGTGTGGGTTTGTTGGACATCATTTCGTAGAACATTTTTTGAAAGAAACTGACTGTGATATTATTGTTTTAGATAAGTTAAATTACGCTGCACAAGGCTTTGATAGATTAAGAGATATAGAAAGTTTTGATAATAAGAGGGTAAAGATATTTGCCGTAGATTTGGGTATGGAAATAAGTGATGGCGTAAGACAAGAAATAGGTGAAGTAGATTATATTATTAATCTTGCCTCTGAAAGTCATGTTGATAATTCTATTTCAAATCCTATCTCATTTGTTCAGAATAATATTAATTTGATGTTAAATATGTTAGGGTGGGCAAGAACTCTAAAAACTTTAAAGAAATTTGTCCAATTTTCAACTGATGAAATTTTTGGGACTGCACCTTTGGATGTAGATTATAAAGAAGAAGATAGATTTAATTCAGGAAATCCATATTCTGCTTCAAAAGCAGGACAAGAATGTCTTTGTATGGCATATAGTAATACTTATAAATTGCCGATCATTATCACTCGTTCTATGAATATCATTGGAGAGCGTCAGCACCCTGAGAAATTTATTCCGATGTGTATTAGAAAAATATTTAATGGTGAGGTTATCACAATTCATGCTGACGCTACTAAGATGAAAGCAGGGACAAGATTTTATATTCATGCAAGAAATGTGGCCAAAGCGATTCATTTTCTTCTTACAAACAATGTTGAATTACTGGATAGAATTGATGCTGCCAAAGGCAAGTTTAACATTGTGGGAGAAAAAGAATTAGATAATTTAACATTAGCACAAATGATAGCTGATTATATGGGTAAACCATTAAAATACGAGATGGTTGATTTTCATTCTGAACGTCCCGGACATGATCTTCGCTATTCACTTTCTGGCGAAAAGTTAAAATCTCTTGGATTTGTTTTCCCTAAAAATTTAGAAGAATCTTTATATAAGACAATAGATTGGTATTTATTACCAGAACATAAACGATGGTTGAGATTATAAAAACTAATTCTAAAATATTTATTAAATTATTTCCAGATAGAAAAAATTGTGGTGATAAAAATTAAAAATTAGTTTTTTAGGCCTAACTATTTTTATATATTCAATTAAGAAAAATGTTTTATTAAATTAATAAATAAATTTTAAAGTAACATAGGCATTTTGATCAAAATATCAGATTTTATCAGGAGAGAGAGGGGGGGGGGATCAGAAAGTTTTACGTTTAATATATAGCCTATAGAATACGAATCCATAGATAAAAATACTTAAAAATAAGGCTAGAATAAATGATAGGTTATTTTTAACAATTAAAATAGAAAAAAACATAAGAGTTAAAGAAACTAGAAGGCAGATTATTATTGATTTCCAAAATTCCCAATCAAATATTTTTAGAGATAATTTTTTAGTAGCAAAATAGATAGATAAACCACAATCAAAAATATAGGTGATTAATGTTGCTATACCCGCACCAATCAAGCTCCAATGGGGGATCATAATAAGATTTAATATTAAATTGAGAATTGCCCCAAAAGCCATGATTCTGATGGTTATTTTTTGTAGATCTGTTGCCATCAAAAGATACATAAAAGGAGTGCCTAAATAGATAAGAAATAGAACGCCTAAAAGTATGGTAAAAGCTGGTTGTGCTGGTAAGTAATTTTGTCCATATAAGATACTTATAATCCTATTAGACATGATTAAACTACCTAGGAGAATAGGTATGGCCATGGCTAAAGAGAAAGACAAATAATTTTTAAATATTTTGGGATTTTCTAATTTTTGTTTATTTTTATCATATATTGAACAAAGAACAGGAAAAAATACTCCGGCCAAGATTAGGGCAGGTATTAGAAGGGCATCCATGACTTTATAGACGGCATTATACCAACCATTAGCCACATTCATTTTATATGAGCCTAAAATGATAGAATCTAAAGAATGATAAATAAGATTAAACGCGAGAATAGCAGCTAGAGGCAAACTACTTTTTAATAAATTAAGCCATATATGAATGTTTCCAATAAATTTAATAGGGTGAAATTTGTAATTGAAAAAGAAGGATAGGGTTATTAAGCCTAACAAAGAACTAAAAAAATATGCAGCCCCAACTACAACTATAGATATTTTTAAAGGTAAACATACAAAAACTAGAACAGCCATAGTAACAGCGTTGATAATTTTAAATAAAGCTTCATATTGTACTTTTTGTAAAGATCTAAAATAAAAGAAAAACAATTGGATAAGATTATCACAGAAAATGAAACCACTTAAAATAAGGATAGTGATTTTAATAATTAAGGCATAAGGGCTTAACAAAGCCGCTATTACTATTATAAGATTGGTTAAAAGACCTAAAATAATTTTAAGCCAAAATATATTGTTTAATGTTTCTAAGGAAGTGGGTTCGTTTTTAGCTGTTTTTTTAATTAAAAGAAAATTTAATCCAAAATCAGCTAAAACAGAAAAAAACATAGCAAAGCTGAAAGCTAAAGAAAATTCTCCGAAGCGGTAGGCGCCTAAAAGACGGATAGTATAGATAATAGGAAGTAATCTTAAGAGTTTGTTGATTAATTCTGACAAACCCAACCAAAAATTATTTTTCAATATGGTTTGTTTAATATTTTGATTTTCTAAGAAAAATTTTACAAATGGCATATAATTTTAGGCTAAAAGCATCTTTTCCACTATTTTAGCATAAAAGAACAGCTTAATCTAACGCTGTAGCTTTTGGCTTAGAATATGGTATAATCAAAATTATGAAAATAGAAGTTTTGATTAAGAAGCTTTTATTATATAGATTTTAAGTAAGTTATATATAATCAGCTTTGAAATGCTAAAAAAGCTTAATAAAATTATAATAATGACAAAATTTTTACGTCTGTTGAAAAATAAAGTTAAGATATTAAAAGGATTTATTTATCAAAATTTTTTCATTGGTCCAAAATTAGAAAAAAGTATTATAAATGATTTTCATAAACTATATTATGGTGAGCATATTGTTAATAAAGTTTGGTGTAATACATTTTGGCTAGGAAATTTAGTTATGAAATGTCCACTAGATCTTTGGATTTATCAAGAGATTATTTTTGAAATAAAACCAGACATAATAATTGAATGTGGGACTGCTCATGGAGGAGGTGCTTTATTTTTAGCTTCTATGTGTGATTTAATAAATAATGGGAAAGTTATAACAATAGATATTGAAGATACAAAAGGAAAACCAGAACACGGCAGAATAACATATTTAATTGGTTCATCTATTTCTAAGGAAATTATAGAAAAGATTAAAAGTTTAATAGGAAATGATGACAAAATATTAGTTATTTTAGATTCGGATCATAGTAAACAACATGTCTTAAATGAGTTAAGAATTTATAATAAATTTGTTACAAAAGGAAGCTATTTAATTGTGGAAGATACAAATATTAATGGTCATCCTGTATGTTCTAATTTTGGTCCTGGTCCGATGGAAGCAGTTGAAGAATTTTTTAAAGAGAACGAAGATTTTATTGTAGATAAAACTAAAGAAAAATTATATTTGTCATTTAATTCTAACGGATACTTGAAAAAGATAAAATAATCAGGATATTCTTCATTGATCATGCAATTTTGTCTAAAAAATATTTATTCTTGTTTCTGAATAGATTTCATTTATTTTAAGATCTAATTATAATCAAATATTTTTATAGTAGTATTTATTTAGTGTATTATTCTATTTTTAATTAAGCATCGTGTTTTTTGGCTTAAAATATGGTATAATCAAAATTATGAAAATAGAATCTTTGATTAAAAAAGCTTTATTCATATTAGCTATTTTAGCCTTAATCACACCACTAGTTTTTTCTAGTGATACATATTTTCCTTACATTATTTCTAAGATTATTCTGTTTCGTATCATCGTAGGGGTTATGCTGATCTTGTATCTGATTTTGGTGTGGAAAGATAGGCAATATCTGCCTAAATTGAATGTTTTAAATATATCAGTAGGGGTTTTTGGTTTAGCTATTATTGTTTCAGGTATATTCGGGATAGACCCATATCATAGTTTTTGGTCTAACAATGAACGCATGGAAGGTATTATTGGTATTTGGCACTATATTTTGTTTTTCTACATTCTTAATTCTGTTTTTAAGAAAAAAGAAGATTGGTCTTTATTTTTTAAAATAGCTGTTGCTATTTGTACTATAGTAGCTTCTTTGTCGGTCTTCGAAGCTTATGTTTTACATCAAGGTGTTTTACAAAACAATGGGAGCATTGTAGGAGTAGCAGGTAATCGCACGTATTTTGCCGTATACCTTTTATTACATGCTTGTTTAGCTGCATATCTTTTTGCAGAAAAAAGATTGGAAGAAAAACTAGAAAAAAAGAAATTCCGTTTTTCTTTTGTTTGGTTGTCTTTAGCAATATATTTAGCTTTTCTAGTCTTTTTAACTTCTTGCAGAGGATCGGTGATAGGAATGGGAGTGGGTGTATTTTTCTTTTTGATTTTAGCAGCTTGGTATTATAGGCATACTGTATATAGATATCTGGCTTTAAGCGGGTTAGCTATTATTATAATAGGTGGTTTAACTTTTTTTGTTTTGGCTCAAAATCATTTTTTTCAAAATAACAAAATCATATCTAGATATACGGAAATATCTAGTTCAGATACTAGCTTGCAAGGGCGTCTTTTTGCTATAAAAGCAAGTTTTAAAGCTTGGCAAGATAAACCTATTCTAGGTTGGGGACAAGAAAATTTTGATGTGGCTTACAACAAATATTATGATCCAGGATTACTCAAATATTCGAATGAAATGATGTTTGATACTCCGCATAATAAATATTTAGATGTTTTGGTAGCTAATGGTATTTTGGGTATTTTAGCCTACCTTTTTATCATATGGGCTGCGTTTTCTAGATTAAAATCATATTTTAGAGAAAATAAAATATCATTTTTAGCTGCAGCTATTCTAGCTTCAGGACTTTTAGCATATCTTGTTCAAAATACTTTTCTTTTTGATATCCATGATAGTTATATAATTTTTTATTTAATTTTAGCCTTTTTAGCTAGCTTGGAATTAAACAAAGAAAAAACAATAAGCTCTTTTCAAGTGTTAAGTGGTTACAAAGAAAAAATAATCAAAGGTTTACTTTTATACACCATGATTGTTACAGCTCTTTTTATTTATTATGGTGATGTTAGACCATATTTAGCTAGCTGTTTTGCGAGAGCAGCCATATTGAATCTTCAATCAGAAAATTATAATGCAGCCTATAGACTTTCTGAGAGAATATTTGATGACAATACTTTCATTGCCGAAGAAGCTGTTATTGCTTTAACATATTCTTTTAAAGAAAAAGTGTATAAGATGTCTTCTACGGAACGTCAGAATTTCTTTGGTCTGTATTGGAGTGAGATGGAAGCATTGATGGAAAGAAGACCATATCGTTTAAGATTATATGTAGCTAAAAATGATCTTTTAGCCCTTGATGATTATTCCAAATCGCCTGAGATATTTGAAGAAGTAAAAAAAACTGATTTAAAAATGTTAGAGTTAGCTCCTAGATTTCCCTTAGCTAAAATATCATATTTCAAATTATTGTTAGCTAATAAATCATATGAAGAATTAATTGATTTTAGCCAGAAAACTATTGAAGAAATGCCGTATTTAGGAGAAGGATATTGGTTTTTAGGAAAAGCTTTGTATTTATCAGGGGATAAGGTAGCAGGCTTAGAAAAAATTAAAAAAAGTTTGGATTCAGAGTATCATTTTATTATAGGTGTTCCTTTGGCAGAATCAGCTGATATGTTTGAAGCTAACGGCCAAAATGAAGATGCTTTGAAATATTTTGAAAAAGTTTTAGAAACTAATGCTAACAATTTAGAATTACAAAAAAGAATTTCTACTCTTAAAGAAAAAATCAATTCAAAATAGATATGAATTGGCAAAAAGATGTGAAAAAATTAATCATGGTTTTGGGGGATGTAAGTATTTTTTACATATCTTTTTATTTAGCCATATTTTTTAGATTAGGATTTTATTTTGACCCCAAAATTTTTTCTTTAGGATTGATACCTTTTAGCTGTCTTTTTATTTTTTGGTTATTATCTTTCAGCTTCAATCATTTGTATGAGACAGAATATTTTAGACCTTTCTCTCGTTTTATTAAATTAATTTTTTGGGCTACTGTAATTAATGCTATTTTAGCAACTTTTCTGTTCTATTTAATGCCAGAAGCTAATTTTGCTCCTAAAATAATTTTATTTTTTGTTTTATTAATTTCTAGTTTCCTTATTCTTATTTGGAGAACATTATTTAACCTTGTTTTAGGGCGTATTTCAGTTGTTAAGGTGGCTTTAATAGGGCAAGAACCAGAAACATCAGAATTGAAAAATTATTTAATTAAAAATAAATTTTTAGGATATCAAATAGTTTCAGAATCTGATGATTTTTCTATTGATGAAAAACAGGGTAAAGCAGATATATATGTAATATCAGATACTTTTAAGAATAAAAATTGGGATGAGATTTTATTAAAAGCTTCAGAGTTAAAAGCAGTATTAATCCTTTTAAAGGATTTTTACCAAGATATTTTTTATAAGGTACCTTTAAGATTGATAAACGATCATTGGTTTTTAGATAATTTAAAAAGCGAACAAAAAAAATCTTACGAATGGGGTAAAAGAATCTTTGATATCTGCGGATCTATTTTTTTAATAATCCTAACATCTCCTTTATGGTTATTGATAAGCATATTAATTAAAGTAGATTCTTCTGGACCCATCATATATCGCTCCTTAAGATTAGGCAGAAACATGCGTTTATTTAAGATATATAAGTTTAGAACCATGGTTAAAAATGCGGATCAATTAGGGCCAGCTTGGACTTTGGATAAAGATGAAAGAGTGACTAAGATAGGGAAGATATTAAGAAAATTGCACTTAGATGAGTTACCTCAATCTCTTAATATCTTGTTAGGTGATATTTCTTTTGTAGGTCCCAGACCAGTAGAAGAAAAGTTAGCTAGGGATTTTAATATCAAAATCCCATATTATAAGCTTCGTCATTTAATTAAGCCTGGCGTGGTAGGTTGGGCACAAATTAATCATAGATATTCAGCTTCTTTAGAAGACGATGTTTTTAAATTAGAATACGACTTATATTATTTAAAACATCGTAATTTTTGGTTTGATTTAGTAATCATGTTTAAAGCTTGGCGTATACCTTTTGAAGTTCAATCTCATTAATATGAAAATTACTTTTTATGGGGGAATTGATGAAATAGGGGGCAACAAGATCTTAGTAGAAGCAGATCATGTTAAAGCTTTCTTAGATTTTGGTAAAAGTTTTAAAGAAGCTGGTAAATATTTTGAAGAATTTGTTAATCCCAGGTCTGTACATGGTTTAAAAGATTATTTTGAATTAGGGTTAACACCTAAATTAGAAGGCATCTATCGTTCTGATTTGCTTAAAATTTCAAATGAATCAGAAATTAAGATTTCTAACAAAAATTCTATAGATGCAGTCTTACTTTCTCATGGGCATATGGATCATGCTGGGTATCTTTCTTTTTTAGATCCAAAAATACCTGTCTATACTACTAGCCAAACTTTACCAGTTTTAAGAGCTTTGCATATTTCCAGACCTAAAAATTTAGAAAACGAGATAGTAGAGGTAGCTGACAGATCTAATCCAGATGTTAAATTCCGCAAAAAAAGTAAAAGAAATTTTATCCCCGTGTTAGACAACCAAACTTTTTCTTTAGGATCTTGGGAAGTAACGCCATATTGTTTCGATCATTCTATACCTGGATCAGCCATGTTTTTAATTAAAACTAAAAATATTAATTTATTGTATTCTGGAGATTTTCGTTTGTCAGAAGTACCTGAAGAAAAAAAGAAAAAAATGTACAAAGAAATTAGCAAACAAGGTGTAGATGTTTTTTTGTGCGAGGGTACGCGTATCTCAGCTTCTAGCGCTCCTGTGGAATCAGAAGTATATGACAAAACATTTAAAAAAGTTAAAAATATTAAAGGATTAGCCGTAGTAGATTATTCCATGGCTGATATGGTACGATTTAATACTTTAAATAGGGTAGCCATAAATACCCATCGTTTTTTTGCTATGCCCTATAATTATTTTAACTATTTATCTGTTTTAAAAAGTGAAGGTTTACCAGTTTCTGATTTTAAAAATGTAAGATTGTATGCTAAACAAAAAATAGTTTTACAGAAATGGGAAAAGGAATTGTTAAATAATAATTCTTTTTGTAAATCAGAAGATATTAAAAATGATCCTGACAAATACATGGTAGCTTTGAATTTTTATCAGATCCAAGAATTGATTGATTGGGGCGTGGATGAAAATAGTTTATATGTTAGAGCTATCACTGAACCGCATAACGAAGAAATGGAAATATCAGAACAGCGTTTTATCAATTGGTTAAAACATTTTAATATGCAAGGTTTAGAATTTATTAAAAATGAAAAAACCAATGAAGAAGAGATTGGTTTTGACAGAGCGCATGTCTCTGGGCACATCAGTGGTATAGAATTGAAAGAAGTTTTAGAAAATATCAAACCCAAAATGTTAATTCCTATTCATACTGAATATCCTGAAGAATTTCAAAAAATCTATGATCGTGATAAGATAAAGATAGTGAAAAAAGGTGAGACGATAACAATTAATTAAACAAAAATGATTGTTGATGGTAAACAATTAGCTCAAGAGATTATTGAAGGTTTGAAGCTTGAATTCAATAAAATAACAGGTAAAACACGTTTAGCTGTTGTTTTAGTGGGCCAAGATCCAGCTTCCTTGTCTTTTATCAAACAAAAACAAAAAATAGCTCAAACACTAGGTATTGAATTTAAGCTATATCAATACCCAGAAGACATTAAAGTCAAAGATTTAAGAAAAAAAGTAGGTGAGATTTGTAAGGTTACTGCTAATAAAGGGGTAGTGGTACAATTGCCTTTGCCTAGTCATATTAATAATCAAGTTATTTTGAATGCTATTTTAAAAGAAAAAGATGTTGATGTACTTTGTGAAAAAAATCTAGGTGCGTATTATTTAAATCGTTTAAATGTTTTACCCCCAGTAGTTTCTGTTATCGCATATATTATTAAAAAATACGAGGTAGATGTATCAGGTAAAAATGTTTTAATTATTGGTAGAGGTAATTTGGTAGGTAAGCCAGCTAGCATGTATTTTATTAACCAAGGTGCTACAGTTATTTCTACTAATAAACATACATCTGATTTAGAAAGCTTTATCAAAAAAGCAGATATTATTGTTTCAGGTGCAGGTCAGCCTGATTTAATAAAAGGCGATATGGTTAAAGATGGAGTAGTTATTTTTGACGCAGCCGTAGTAGAAGAATCAGGTAAATTAACAGGTGATTGTGATTTTGAAAGTGTATCAAAAAAAGCATCTTTAATTACTCCTGTACCTGGTGGGATAGGTCCCATGACTGTAGCTATGTTATATATGAATCTATTAATTTTAATTAAAAGATAAAATTATATGAAATATTATCAAATTATAGGAGGACAACCTTTGAAAGGAGAAGTTACAGTCTCTGGGTCAAAAAATTCAGTTTTAAAAATTATCATTGCTTCTTTGCTTTCTAATGGCAAATGCATTTTATCTAATGTCCCTAAAATTAGAGACGTAGAAATTACTTTAGAAATGTGCCAAGCGTTAGGTGCAACTTACAAATGGATCAAGGATGATGAATTAGAAATTGATAGCACTAATCTTAATGCTTATACTATCCCGTTAGAATATCGTGATAAATTAAGAGTACCCATTCTTTTTCTAGGTCCGCTTTTACACCGTTTTGGTCAAGCTGAGATTCCATCTCCTGGGGGATGTAATATTGGTAAAAGACCCGTTGATTTTCATATAGAAGGATTAAAAGCTTTAGGAGCTGAAATTGAATATGCTGATAAGTTCTATTCTGCCAAAGCTTCAAATTTAAAAGGTGCTTGTATTGAATTACCTTTTCCCAGCGTAGGAGCTACAGAAAATATCATGATTACAGCTACCCTAGCTAAAGGTAAAACTGTTATCAAAAATGCAGCTATAGAGCCAGAAATAGAAGATTTAGCTATTTTCTTACAAGCCATGGGTGCTATTATCTACCAAGATATTAATCGTACTTGGGTGATAGAAGGAGTAGATAAATTACATTCTGCTAATTATAAAATCATGCCAGACAGAATAGAGGCTGCTTCTTTTGGTATTGCAGCTTTAGTAACTGGAGGTGATATATATGTTAAAGGCGCTAATCAAGGGCAAATGCTTACTTTTTTTAATTGGTTGCGCAAAGCTAAGGGAGAATTTGAAGTTCTAGAAGAAGGTATACGTTTTTTTGGAGGCACACAAAATTTAAAAGCTGTGGCTTTAGAAACTGATGTACATCCTGGTTTTATGACAGATTGGCAGCCTCCCTTTGTTTTACTTTTAACCCAAGCTCAAGGTGTTTCGATTATTCATGAAACAGTGTACGAAAATCGTTTAGGATATACCAAAGAATTAAATAGGATGGGAGCTCAAATACAAGTATATTCTGATTGTTTGGGTGGGAGATCTTGTCGTTTTGCCAACAAAGATTATTCTCATAGTGCCATTATTGTTGGACCGAGCAAACTTAAATCAGCGAATTTGATAGTACCAGATTTACGTGCTGGCTTTTCTTATGTCTTAGCAGCATTAGCTGCAGAAGGCGTTTCTAAATTAGAAAATATTGAGATGATAGAAAGGGGATATGCCCATATCAAATCAAAATTACTCGCTTTGGGTGCGCAGATAGAAGAAGGAGAAGAATAAGTGGGTATGGTGGGACTCGAACCCACATGAGCTTGCGCTCATAGCATTTTGAGTGCTACGCGTATACCAATTCCACCACATACCCGAAATTTATTTGATAATAACACAGAAATTTATTAGAATCAATGGAGAAGATATTTAAATATGACTAAAGTTATCGCAGTTTGCAATCAAAAAGGGGGAGTGGGTAAAACTACTACCGCAGTCAATCTTTCCGCCTATCTCAGCCAGATGGGCAGGCGAGTTTTGTTTATTGATTTAGATCCTCAAGCTAACGGTACCACTGGTTTGGGTATAAATCCTAACAGCTTAAATAAAACGGTATATCATTTATTAGCTTATAACATTTTACCCGATGATTTAATTTTAAAAACTAGATTATCTAATTTAGATATTTTACCAGCTTCTCAAGATTTAATTGGTATACAGATAGAATTAATAAATGTTTTAAACAGAGAGTTTAAATTAAAAGAAGCACTTACTGCTAAAAAATATGATTATGACTATGTCATCATCGATTTGCCTCCTTCTTTAGGATTATTAACTATCAATGGGTTGGTAGCTGCAGAACAAGTAATCATCCCTATTCAAACAGAATATTATGCCTTAGAAGGTTTAAGCCAATTAGTTCAAACTGTAGATTTAATACGTAATAATTTAGGAACTGATTTAAAAATCATGGGAGCTCTTTTAACTCTATATGATCGCAGGAATCGTTTAGATCGTTTGATAGCCAAAGAAATTAGAAGAAAATTTTCAGGATATGTTTTTAATACTGTGATACCGCGTAATGTTTCTTTGGCTGAAGCTCCTAGTTTTTCTCAAACTATTTTAGAATATAGTCCTAACTCAGAAGGAGGTTTGGCTTTTCGTCAGTTAACCCAAGAAGTTTTGTCTTTGGAAAATGTAGTTTTGCAAGTTGATAAACCATTAACAGAAACATTTTAAAAATAAATTATCATATATGGATAACAATATGAGTGGAGGTATTCAATCTTTAATACCTAAAAAAAATATACCTTTGGTTCCAGATAATCAATCTATGGATAAAAGTGATGAAGCTTTAGAAAAACAAATTAGCGATAAGGTTGATAGTCTTTTAAACCCTAACGCTACTAATCAAACTGAAATAGTGGAACAACCACTTGAACCTGAAAAACAAGAAAATTATCAAAAACCAATTATTTCTCATAGTCCGGAAAAATTAGAACATATTTTTTCTATAGAGATAGAAAAGATTAAACCTAACCCTCAGCAACCTAGAAGATATTTTTCCGAAGAATCTATTGATGAATTAGCAGAATCTATTAAAGAATACGGAGTGTTAGAACCTTTGATTGTAGAAAGGTTAGAAAACGTTAACGAATATGGTTCACAAGTGGAGTACCAATTGATTGCGGGAGAAAGAAGATTAATGGCTTCTAAAAAATTAGGGTTTAAGACAGTTCCTGCTGTTATTAAAAATTTTTCCACAGAGCAAAGAAGATTGGAGGTAGCTTTAATTGAAAACATTCAAAGAGAAGATTTATCTATTATTGCTAAAGCTAAAGCTTTTGCTAAACTCATGAGTAATTTTGGTTTGTCTCAGAAAGAAGTAGCTGAAAGATTAGGCAAAAGTAGGGAAGTGGTAGCTAACAGTCTACGTCTTTTACAATTGCCCTACGAAGCTCAAAAAGCCCTAGATGAGGCTAAAATCAATGAAGGCCATGCTAGAGCGCTACTTTTAATCAATAACCCTCAAAAACGGTTAGCTCTTTTAGGAGAAATTCTTTCAAAAAATCTTTCAGGCAGAGAAGCAGAGATTATATCAAAAAGGATGATGGGGATGGAAGAAACTACGATAAATCATGCATCTAAGAAATTTAATTTTTCTTCAGAAGCAGGTGATTTGGAAATGAAAGAAAAATTAGAAAATGTTTTTCAGACTCCGGTAAATATTAGAAAAAGAGGCAAAGAAGGAGAGATTGCTATCAAATTTTATTCTGAAGAAGAAATGAACAAGATTATTGAATGGATGCTTAAAATTAAAGACCAGGCTGTTTAATATTTTTTCTAATTTGTGTTTTTGTTTCTTTCATTTTGACAAATTCTAACCAGGAATACGAAGGTTTCTTGTTTTTTTGAATTAATATTTCTATCACATCTCCAGATTTAAGATTAAAGTCTAAAGGTACTAATTTGCCGTTGATTTTACTTCCTACACATTGGTTACCAATATCTGAATGAATTTGGTACGCAAAATCAACAGGTGTAGCTCCTTCTGGCAAATCAATAATATCCCCTTGAGGTGTCAAAACATAGATGCGATCTTTTAAAAAATCATTTTTTAATAATTCTAAAAATTCTTGGGGATCTTTAATATCTTTTTGCCAATCTTTGAGTTGTTTTAACCAAAGGAATTTCTTGTCTAAAATAAATTGGCTTTTGTCCTTTTTTTGATTATATCCTTTAGATCCTTTTTTAATATTGTAATACCAATGGCTGGCGATACCCCATTCTGCTTCTTGATGCATTCTTTCATCTCTGATTTGTATTTCCATGATACGACCATTTGGTCCAAAAACCGTAGTATGCAAACTTTGGTACCCATTTGGTTTGGGATTAGCGATATAATCTTTAAAACGACCAGGTACAGGCTTCCATAGTTGATGAATAATACCTAATGCGCTGTAACATTCTTCTAGATTAGATACCAATATTCTGGTAGCTACCAAATCATATATCTTAGTAATATCCATATCTTCTTTTTTCAATTTTCGCCAAATGCTAAAAAGATGTTTAGCTCTTGATTCTATCTTAACAGGCTTAATATCATTTTCTTTCAAAACTTTTTCAATCACAGGAGACATATTTTTTAAATATATTTCTAATTCTTTTTGTCTGCGTCCTGACAATTGAGCTACATATCTATAATCTTCTGGGTATGCGTAGGGAAAAGCTAGATCTTCTAAGATAGCTCCTAATTTAGTTAAACCTAAGCGATAGGCTAAAGGAGCAAATATTTCTAAGGTTTCTAAAGCGTTAGGTTTTTGTTTCTCTTTTTCTAAAGCCCAAATGGTTTTAAGATTGTCTACTTGGTCAGCTAGTTTAATCATGACTACCCTTAAATCTTGAGCCATGGCTAAAAATAGATTACGGAAATTTTCTGCTTGATTTAAATTGCCAGAATATTCTACTTGGGAAATTTTAGTAATACCATGAATGAGAAATTCTACTTCTGATCCAAACATTTTACCTAAATCAAAAGAGGTAATTTTTGTTTCTTTGACTACGCCATGGAGTAAACCAGCCGCTAAAGTAGTTGAATCAGCATGTATTTCAGACAAGAGGAAAGTCACTCTGATGGGGTGATTAAAATATGGTTCTTTTGATTTTCTTAAAGAACCTTCGTGGATGTTTTTTGCGTAATCGTAAGCTTGTTTAACAAAATTAACCTCTTCTTCGTTAAGATATGTTTTAATCTTGTTCAGAATTTTTTTCCAAAGGGGATTCATATGTACAATTTTTATTGGAACAACCTACATTTTTTTTCTTTTCTACGAGCATCTCTCCGCATGACGGACAGAATCTACCCAAAGGTTTGAAGTTAGATATATAATCACATTTTGGCCATAGAGAACAGCCATAGAATATTTTACCTCTCTTAGATCTGCGCATGACGATATCTCCTTCTTGGCATTTAGGACATTTAATACCTAGATTATTGCTTTTCAAGGGTTTTGCATTTTTACATTCTGGGAATCCAGAGCAAGCCATGAATTTACCAAAGCGTCCGTATTTGATTATCATGGGGCGTCCGCATTTTTCACAAACTTCATCTGTTTTTTCATCAAGTACGAGTTCTTGTTTAGAAACATCAGTATACTTTTGGGTTAATTTTTCTTTAAAGGGGGTATAGAATTGGCGGACTGTTTCAAACCAAACTTTGTCTCCATTAGCAATGGCGTCTAAATCATTTTCTAAGTTAGCTGTAAATTGATAGTCTACTATTTCAGGAAAATGTTGTGATAATAAATCGCTGACTATCATTCCAATTTCTGTAGGACAAAATGATTTGTTGTCATCTTTTAATACATATCTTCTGTTTTGGATTACAGAAATGATGGTAGCGTAGGTGGAAGGCCTGCCAATGCCATATTCTTCTAAAGCTTTGATAATACTAGCTTCATTGTATCTGGGAGGTGGTTGGGTAAAATGTTGACTGGGAATAATTTCTTTAATTTTTAATTCTTCTCCTTCTTTTAAATTAGGTAAAGTATTTTCTGTTTCTCCTTTGGGATATATTTTCCAAAAACCATCAAATACTATTTCAGATCCAGAAGTATTGAAAAAATACAAATCTTTTTTACCTTGGCTGGAAATTTCTACACTCATTGTTTTTAAAACAGCAGCTGGCATTTGTGAAGCCATGAATCTGCGCCAGATAAGATCATATATTTTAAATTCTTCAGAAGACAAACTTTCTTTAATGCTTTCTGGAGAGAGTTGAGGTTGGGTAGGTCTGATAGCTTCGTGAGCTTCTTGAGCTAATTTAGATCTGTTTTTAAAATATCTAGGCTCATCTAAAGCGTAATCTTTCCCTATATTATTTGATAGCCATTGTTTAGCTGTATTTAAAGATTCGGCAGAAAGATTAAAAGAATCTGTGCGCATGTAAGTAATTAACCCTGTAGGCCCTTGGGGTAAAGATATACCTTCATAAAGATGCTGGGCGATAAACATGGTTTTTTTAGCAGGATATTTATATTTTTGCCAAGCTGTTTGTTGCAAACTACTAGTGATAAATGGGGGAGCAGGATGTCTTTTTGTTTCTTTGTAATTAATTTGAGTAATCTGACTATCACTATTTTTTAAATCTTCTTTAACAGCTTCTGCTTCTTCTTGATTATTGAAAGAAAGTTTTTCTAATTTTTTTTCATTAATTTTAAATAACTTAGCTTCAAAAGTTTCTTTTTTGTTTAAAGGTTGAAATTGACCGATTATTTCCCAGAATTCTTGAGCTTGAAAAGCTTTGATTTCTTTTTCCCTGTCTACAATAATTTTTAAAGCAGCTGATTGTACACGTCCAGCTGATAAACCTTTTAAAACTTTTTTCCATAAAAAAGGAGAAAGTTCGTAACCTACTAATCTGTCTAAAACACGCCTAGCTTGTTGGGCATTAACTAAATTCATGTCTATCTCCCTGGGGTTCTTTAAAGCTTCTAAAATCGCATTTTCGGTAATCTCATGAAAAACAATTCTTTGATATGTTTTTTGTTCTTTTTCGTTTAAGATTTTTTGAATATGAAAAGCGATAGATTCTCCTTCTCTGTCCTCGTCAGTAGCTAGAATTATTTCTTTGGCTTTTAAACCTGCTTTTTTTAAAGCTGTAACATTTTTTCTGGCTTTAACAGGAACAATATAAGCTGGTTGGAAATTATTTTCTACATCAATACCTAACCGAGATTTAGGTAAATCTTTAACATGGCCGTAAGATGCTAGAACTTTATATTGGTTACCTAAAAAATGACTGATAGTTCTAGCTTTTGCTGGAGATTCTACAATAATAAGATTCATGTATTTATTTTTTTATAATATATTGACCGTTGCCTGTATTTTTAATATATCCTTTGTTTTCTAACTCTATAATAACAGAAATGGCTTCAGCTGCTTTGAGATTAGACACTTCAATAATTTTGTCAATAGAAATGATTTCTGAAGAATCAAAAAGAGACAAGATTTCTTTTTCTTGTTTGGTTTCGATTTCGGCCATTTTGTTTTGAATATCTTGGGGTAAATCAATACCAAATTCCTCTAAAACATCTTTGGCACAAGTGATTAATTTAGCGCCTTGCTGTATGAGTTTGTTAGTACCTACGGAAAGATTGCTGTTGATGGGGCCAGGGATGGCAAATACTTCTCGGTTTTGATCTAAAGCAAAACGGCTAGTAATCAGTGACCCACTTTTTAAAGGTGCTTCAATGACTATAGTGCCAGAAGACAAACCGCTGATAATCCTGTTTCTTAAAGGAAAATGATGTTTTAAGGGTAAAGTATTAAGGCTGTATTCGCTGATGATACAACCTGAGGCTGTAATTTCTTGAGCTAATTTTTTATTTACAGGGGGATATATGATATCTAATCCTGAACCTAAAACAGCTATTGTTTGCCCTTTATTTTTTAAACAAGCTTTATGGCAAATTGTATCTGTTCCCCAGGCTAAACCTGAGACAATGACAGCTCCTGCTTGGCTAAGTTGAGAGGATATTTGTTCAGCAGCTTGTTTGCCATAGTAAGAAGGTCTTCTTGTACCGACAATAGCTAAGGCTAAATATGGTTCTTTTGGTAGCTGGCCTTTGATATATAATCCTAAGGGAGCGTGATTTATTTGTTTTAAGATTGAAGGATAAGAATCTTGCTCTAATAAGATTAAATTGACATTGTTTAAAGATAATTTAGCAAATTCTTTTTCCGGGTCTAATTTATGCTGATAAGAAATGATGGTTTCTTTCAAGCGGGGGAAGTTTTTAATTTGTTCTGTTTGTTGTGATGATTTTAAAAACCAGATGTTCTCATATGATTCAAAAGCTTGTTTGAGTTTTTCTAAGTTTAAAAAATCACCCTGAAGAGCTATATTCAGGCAGTTGTAGTAGACGGCTTCTTTGTGGAAATTGTTTGTTTCAGACATATAGTTTACACATATATAATATATGTAAATAAAAGATATGCAAATCTTTTTAAAGTTTCAGATACACATATTAAATCTGTAAAACGATAATTATGGATTAGTTTTCATTTGACACCACCCTTCGGGGGGGGGGTATACTTAAAGGTATGAACACACAACCCACAAAAGGTTTTACCCTGTTAGAGCTTTTAATCGTCATTGGTATCTTAGCCATCCTTTCCGCCGTAACAATTCTAGTAATCAACCCAGCTGAGCTTTTAAGAAAATCCCGAGATACCCAACGAATTTCAGATTTAGGTGCCATCAATTCCGCGTTAGCTTTTTACCTTGTAAATACATCTACCATTAGCATGGGTTCTGTTAGTAGTAGCTATTCAGTTACTTCTACTACTTGTGCTGGTCGCATTGCTGTAGCTACTACTTCTCAAAAGGTAGATTCTACAGGTTGGATCCCTGTAGATTTAGCTACCTTAGCTGTAGGTTCTCCCATATCAAAATACCCCATTGATCCTAATCCTGCATATACAGGAGAAAGCCAAAGATATTACGTATATCTTACAGACGGAGCTGGCAAATGGGAATTGATTACCGGTTTAGAAAGCACTTACTACACAGTTACGGAAAACAAATTAAACAAAGATGGAGGTAGATTTGACGGTCTCTACGAAGTGGGTAACAAATTAGATATTCTTACAGCTGTTACTTCTACCTGTTTTGGTGGAGCATATTACCTTCGCGGACCTGGGCAAAGTACGGGTGGTTTAATCTTTTACGACAAAGGTGCATATACCGATGGTTGGAGATATTTGGAGGCGGCGGCGAGCGATCAAGGTACATCATCTTGGGGCGTTGCTCCTTGTTATGGCGCAGCCATATCAGGAGCAGACGGAACAGCAATCGGAACAGGTCATCAAAATACTGAAGATATGATTATTGCGACCGGTTGTACCAATGCAGCCCAGTTAACTCATGGTGTACCAATAGGTGGTTACAATGATTGGTTCCTGCCGTCAAAAGATGAGTTAAACAAGATGTGGAAAAATCTAAAGAGTGGTACTGATGAAAATGGTGTTGTCTACACTCCCATTGGGGGCTTGACCAGTAACATTTATTGGAGTTCTTCGGAGGCCGGTGCTGCCAGCGCGTGGGTACAGAACTTCCCCGATGGCTACCAGTACGGCCTCAATAAGAGCCGCACCACATACTATGTGCGTGCTGTCCGGGCTTTTTAACAATTTATTTTATATATCTAGTGCCAAGAGGTGTAGTGTTTTTAAAAGAAATTTTTTTGGAAAGATATATTTTACAAAATAACTTGTTATCATATTAAAATTAATATCATATTAGATGATTCTGCGTAATGATTTATGCAAATCTTTTGCTTTTTAAAAAAGTATTGGATATAATATAGTCATGATTATTGATCGTTATCAAAAACAGATAATTATTAGAGCAATTGTTTTAGGCGTTTTAATGATAGCTTTAATTTGCGGTTATTTTTTAATGAATAAACAATCTGATAAAATTTCCAGTCATATTTTAGAACATAGACAAGCGTTAGCACAAAGAAATAGTTTGTTGGAGAGCTTAAAAAAATTAGAAGGGGATTATAATATTATCAAAGATGAATTCCCGGTTTTGTATACTTATTTACCATCTAATGATCAATTAATTAATTTTTCATCTCAGCTTAAAGAGGTGGCAGGGAAAGACGAAGTAGATTTAGGTTTGAATTTTACGATAGAAAATGCTGCTACAGGTAGCGAACCTAAAAGTTATGGTTTTACTTTGTCTTTAACAGGAACAACTGATAATTTGATAAAATATTTTACAGATGTTGCTAAACTTAATTACATTTTTAAAATAGATCAGATAGAGATGAATAAATCAGGGGATAATGCAGCCGCTGGTATAGCAGATAAATATACTATGAGCATTTTAGGCAAAGTCTTTATCAGATAATAAATTATTTATTAAAAATGATTTCTTCTAAAAAAATAGAAAAGATATATATAGGAGTTTCTTTAGCTATGGTGGTTCTTTTAGCTGCTTGTTTTGTTATGTTTTTAATTATGTTGTTAAAAAACATTAATAAAATTGTTTCGGTGCCTAAACCTAATGATACAGGTAGTACGCGTTTTGAAATAGAAAAACTTGAAAATTTAAAGAATAAATTATAGAGTGTAATGTATCTTTTGGGCGACTAGCTCAGTGGTAGAGCGCGTCTCTGATAAAGACGAGGCCGCAAGTCCGATCCTTGCGTCGCCCACAGGATTTTGGGCCTATGGTTAAGTGGCAGAACGCCGCCTTTGCAAGGCGGAGACGGCAGTTCGATTCTGCCTAGGTCCACAATTTAAGATTTTAACTATGAGGGGATAGAGCCCTTTTTTTATTGTTGTTAACAAACTGGGAGTATATATAAAAATGGAAATAGAATTTTTTAAATTTAAATTAAAGGGTAAAACATTTGTTATCATTGATTGGGCAAATGTTTATGGTTGGTTTTCTGATTCAAATAGCAGGACTTATTTAGGCTGGGAAGTGGATCCTAAGAAACTTTTTACATATTTAAAATCATATTCAAATATTATTGATATAAATTTTTATTTTGGTGTTGAATCTAGTAGATTGAAATCAGTTTCTTTTAAAAAAGAAATTGGAAATATTGGTTATTTTCATATAAGTAAAGAAGTGAAGTGGGTGCCTGCAGCCCTTGAAACAACTACTCATTTTAAAGTTTTAGTACGTCGATTATTTAATGCTTTAGATAATATTAAAAATACAAATTTGGCAATTTCTAATCGTATGCATGATTCATTTAGAGTGATAGAAGAAGTTTTAGAATCTGGATATAATAGAAGTACAATTGGAAAATCAGCTTACATAAAACTTATTAAGGAATTAGATGAAGATTTACAAAAATTAAACATAGATATTACTGAACTTCAGGTATTATTAAAAGAACCGGTTCAGAGAAGAAAATGCGATTTTGATGTAGAAATCAGTCGTGATATTTATAATAACATTAGAAATTTTGAAACAATGATTATTTTTAGTGGTGATGGAGATTATGCTGCCCTAGTCGAAGATCTTATTTTAAAAGGGAAAAAAGTGATTGTAGTTTTTGCGGCTGGGCATAAAGGCAAAGAATATGAAGATTTTAAAAGAGGTTTATTCCTTTGTCCAATTAAAAAGTTAAAACCATTTATAGCAAAATAAATATCCCCAAGGATTACTCCTTGGGGCGTGATTATTATTATAATAGCAGATTGTAAAAACATGTCAAATTGTTTTTTGATAATAAATCATCGTATTTTTTATCCACAACTAGCCTTGCTTGCTTTTTCAGCTATGATATAATATAAATAGCATTAATACTATAAAGGTCGAGAGTTCTTTATTTAATAAAATTAAAAAATTTAAAATAAAATAAACATATGGATCAATTGCAAACTTGGGGTATGACCACTTCGGTCGCCTTACAACAGCTCTGGTTCGGTTTCATAAACTTTATCCCAGCATTTTTAGCTGCCATTATCATCTTTTTAGTTGGTTTAATCGTGGCTAATGGCTTAGCTGAATTAGTAGAAAGATTATTAGACTTATTAAAGATTGATAAAGCTTTAGAAAAGATCGGATTTAAAAAATTCACCGATCAAGCTAATATTCGTTTAGACAGTGGGTATTTTGTAGGAGCTTTAGTCAAATGGTTATTGATTTTAGCTTTTCTTAGAATTTCAGCTGATATATTAAGCTTAAGCGCTATCTCTGATTTCTTAATGCAAATTATCACTTTCATTCCTAGCTTAATTATAGCCGTAGTAATTGTTTTACTATCAGTAATTTTAGCAGAATTCTTAGCTAAATTAGTTAGATCATCAGTATCTGGTGCAGGATTGAAATCTTCTAAGTTTTTAGCTTCTTTAACTCAATGGTCTATTATCATTTTTGGTTTGCTCGTTGCTTTGATGCAAATTGGAATTGGTACTGCTATCTTGCAGATCTTCTTAACGGGTTTTGTAGCTATGCTTGCCTTAGCTGGAGGTTTAGCTTTCGGTTTAGGAGGCAAAGAAGTAGCAGCCGGTATTTTATCTAAGCTTAAAGAAAAAGTAGAGGATTAAAAAATATTATGGCTGAAAAAGATACAACTGTGAAAAATAAGTCTTGGATATACATTGTCATTGCTCTAATAGTTATTGTTTTAATAATAGTAGCTATTATGAACAAGCCAAAAGTTAATACTCAACTTATACCTGTAACTGAAGAATCTAATACAGCCATAATAGCCGATGGTAAACCTTGTGAACAATCCAATACTATACAATGTTCAGATGATGCATCTAGACCTTGTATGTGTACGGAAGAAAAAGTGTGGCAATGTTTAACGCCATGTGCATCGGGGGAGACTTGTAATAAATTACAAGATGGCTTACCTTTATGTAACAACAAAGCACAAGGTGTAAATCCTTAGATTAAATATATAGCAAAGAAAATACCCGCTTGAAAAAGCGGGTATTTTTGAATTTGACAATTTTTTTTAGAAATATATACTAAGATAATAATCATCTTAGTTAAAACATATGAGAATTAATAAAAACACAGATTACGGCCTTATTTTCTTAAAAAGATTAGTACAAGCTTTCAGTAAGAAAGAGTATTTGTCTGTCTCGCAGATCGCTAGCATTGATCATATACCAGAACAATATTTAAAAAAGATAGCAGGGCAATTAAAAAAAGCTAAATTAATTAAGGCTAGAGAAGGTAAGTCAGGGGGATACATTTTAACTAAACCACCAGAAAAAATTACTTTAGATAAGGTCATGTTAGCTCTAGAAGGTTCTTTAGATCTGTCTCCTTGTGCTTGTTGTAGCCAATCTGCAGGAGCTTGTGGTTTTTCTAATTTTTGGGAAGAGGTAGGGTCTGATTGGCAAACATATTTTAAAAACATTAAATTATCTGATATATGAAAAAAGCATATTTAGATTATGCAGCTACTACACCTGTTTGTTTTGAAGCTTATAGGGCTATGTTGCCATATTTTTCAGCGCGTTATGGCAATACCATGTCTTTGCATCAATGGGGCAAAGAAGCTCGTGTAGCTTTAGAGCAAAGCAGAAAAAAAATTTCAGAATTATTAAATGTAAATTCTGCAGAGATATTTTTTACTTCTTCAGCGTCAGAAAGCAATAATTGGGTTTTAAAAGGGATAATATCAGCTTATCTTCCTTTTGGTCGTCATATCATTATTTCAGCTATTGAACATCCTTGTATTATGGCTTCTGCCCAATATCTGAAAAAACTTGGTTTTGAAGTAAGTATTGCACCTGTGGATAAAGTAGGAAAATTAGATTTGGAAAAATTTGAAAAATTAATTCGTCCAGACACTATTTTAGTTTCTGTCATGCACGCTAACAATGAAATAGGAACAATACAACCCTTAGAAGAAATAGGGGAGATTATTTCACAATATAATAAGGATCAGAGGCAGAATTTGCCTCAAGTTCTTTTTCATACTGATGCTAGCCAAACTTTTGGTAAAATTAATATAAATATTAAAAAATGGAAAGTGGATCTTTTAACAGCTAGCTCGCATAAGGTCTATGGACCTAAAGGAGTTGGTTTATTGTATATTAAAAAAGACGTAAAAATAGAACCCTTTATCCATGGCGGAGAGCAAGAGATTGGCTTACGAGCTTCTACTATTAATGTACCTGCTATTGTAGGATTTGCTAAAGCTGCTGAAATGGGTTGGAAAAAGATGAAAATGGAAAATGTTAGATTTAATAAATGGAGAAAAAAAATTATTGAATCTGTTTTAAAAATTAAAGGTAGTAGCATTAATGGTTCAAAAGATGAATCTTTACCTCAGATTATTAATTTTTCTTTTAAAGATATAGAAGGGGAATCGTTAATAAGTTTGTTGGATTTTAAAGGTATCGCGGTTTCTACAGGTTCTGCTTGTTCTTCTTCTAAATTAACTCCTAGTCATGTGCTTTTGGCTTTGGGATTAAAAATAGAAGAAGCGCACAGCTCTTTAAGAGTTTCTTTAGGTAGATATACCAAAGATTTGGAAATCAAATATTTTTTAAATGAATTACCTAAGGTAGTTAATCAATTACGTAAATTGTCTCCATTTAAAACAGAATAAAAATATGGATTACACAGACAAAACAATCAAATATTTTCGTCAACCTAAAAATTTCGGTCCGCTTAAAGATCCTGATGGCGTAGGCCAAGTAGGTAATTTAGTTTGTGGTGATGTGATTAAGATATATGTAAAAATTAAAGAAAACAGAAAAAAAGAATTGATTGTTTCGGATATTTCTTTTGAGACCTTTGGTTGTGTGGCTGCCGTAGCTACTAGCGCGGCTTTAACAGAAATGGCCAAAGGATTACCCGTTAGAGATGCTTTGAAAATAGAAGCTAATGATATTATTGAATTTTTAGGTGGTATGCCCCAAATTAAAGTTCATTGTTCTGTTTTAGCCCAAGACGCTTTGGCAGAAGCACTCTATATGTATTATCTTAAGAGTAATAATAACCTACCTATTAATTTAGCTCGTCGACACCAACTAATTTTGGAAAGGGAAAAACACTTGCCAAAAGAAAATTGATTTGTTAAAATGTCTCTAGTTTTAAAAGTCGTCAAAAAATTAATTAAAAATTAACTAAAAGAAAAAAATGAAAAAAGCAGGAAAATTTCATTGTGCTTGTGTTAAGGATAAGTTTTTTTATGTATCTTTAGTTTTATTGTTGGTTTGTGTTCTAACTTTTGTTACTAAAGGCTTTAGTTATAATTTTCTTGTTAAACCTGAAAATGCTTCTCAAGTAAAAAAGGTCATGAAATTTATTAATAATAACTTTTTACAGGGGGCAACATCTACCATTAATAGCGTGAGCATGAAAGATGGTTTATATTATATTAAATTTTCTATTACTGGCCCCAGTGGAAAGCAAGATGCTGAGGCATATGTTAATACCAAAGGTACTCTTCTTATCCCTAGTATTATTGACATGAATGCTCCGATTCCTGCTCAACCTGCTCAGGCAACAACCACTCAACCTGTTCAGCCTGCTGAGACAACTACGGAAACAACTACTGACTAAACTGATCAACCGGCAGAAACTCCTTAAACAGAAAATGAAAATTAATTTGTTAGAATGCTTTAGTTTCTAAATTTGTTTTAAAAATTAATTAAAAAAACAATGAATAAATTAACAAAGAGGATCGGCGCACTTAAGCTTGTTAAGGATAAGTTTTTTTACATATCCTTAGTTTTGTTAGTAGTTTGTGTGTTAGCTATTGCTACTCAGGGTTTTAATTACAATTTTTTTGTTAAACCTGGCAATGCTAGTCAGGTAAAACAAGGGATGAAATTTATCGATGATAATTTTTTAAAGGGAGCAACCACTACCATGACTTCCGCTATTAATAGCGTAAGCGTAAAAGATGGTATGTATTATGTTAAATTTTCTGTTAATTCATCTGACGGTACAAAGCAAGATGCTGAGGCTTATTTTAACTTAAAAGGTAATCTTCTTTTCCCCAGTGCCATAGATATGAAAAATATGGTAACACAGGCACCAGCTGCTCAGGCACAACCCACACAAGCGCCACCTACTCAAGCACCACCAACCGAATAAATTGTTTTAAATTTTAAATTAATAAATAATTAAAGAAATAATGAACAAATTAATGAACAGTATGGGTGCGATTAAGGATAAGTTTTTTTACATATCCTTAATTTTGATAGTAGTTTGTGCTTTATCAATTGCCACTCAGGGTTTTAGCTATAATCTTTTTGTTCAGCCTAAAGACGCTATTCAAGTAGAACAAGGTATGAAATACATTACTGATAATTTTTTACAGGGTGCAACTCCTATCATTAATAGCGTAAGCATGAAAGATGGGTTATATTATGCTAAATTTACTATCACTTCACCTAGTGGTAACCAAGAAGCTGAGGCCTATTTTAATTTAAAGGGTACTCTTCTTTTCCCTAGTGCTGTGGAAATAAAACCACAGAGTGCTACTACAACTCCTACTCAAACAAAAGAAATACCTAAAACAGATACAGTAGATGTCAGATTGTTTGTTATGTCTTTTTGCCCATTTGGCAATCAAGCAGAGTATAATATTTTACCTGTAGCCAAACTTTTGGGAAATTCCGTAGATATCATACCTCAATATATTGTTACTAAAAGCGGGGATGGTACTAAATTAGAAAATTATTCTTCTTTGCATGGTATGACAGAATTGAAACAAAATGTACGTGAGCTTTGTGTGCGTAAATATGACAAGGCTAAATATTGGGATTTTGTAGATGCTATTAACAAAGGGTGTACCAATGCTGACGTAGATACATGTTGGTCAAAGATTGCTCAAGGTGTAGGATTAGATACAAACAAGATAGAAACCTGTTTAACTAACGAAGGTCCTACTCTTTTAGCTAAAGAAGCAGCTGCGGGTACAGAATACAATGCTCAATCTTCTCCAATGATGTTTATTAATAAAGTAAATTTCAATGGCGCTAGAACTCCAGAAGCATATAAAACAGCTATCTGCGGAGCATTTACTGATGCTAAAAAACCAGCAGCTTGTGCTACCAAATTACAAGAAACAGATGCTACTCCGGGTGCGGCAGCAGGTGCCCCAGCAACAAGTGGAGCAGGTTGTGCTCCCGCTCAATAAGATATCTTTCTAGATTTTTAAAAAGCCGGTTAACCGGCTTTTTAGATTCTCTTAACCATATATGTTTTTTCTAAATGATATCCTAAGTGTCTGTAATATTGTCTAACTCCGATACCAGAAATCACTATCATTTTTTCAATATGAAATTCTTTTTTAGCAATTTGTTCAGCTAACAACATTAATTTTTTACCTAAACCTTGGTGTTGGGCAGCTTTTTCTTGGTGTTTAAGGGGTACCAATTGACCATATGTGTGTACCTCTCTGATAAACGCAGCATTTCTTAAAGAAGAAATATTTTTTTCTAGAGGATTGAAATGGTTAGATGGAATTCTTAAACGCAATAAGCTATAAAGCTTGGAACGATCTTTGTTTTCATAGCTTAAAAAGATTTCTTTACCACCAGAGGCTAAATATTCTGTTTTAAATAGATATATTTTTTCTTTGGTTAAATATTGATCTTGAACTTCTCTAGATCTAATATCTTTGCTTTTTAATCCTTGTTTTAGAAGATCTCTTTGTATAATTTCATTTAAATTAGAAGTTTTAGAACCTGCAGCAATATCATTTGAGGGAATATCTCTAATGACTCTTTGCAAGCGGCAATACTCTGGAATGGTTAATATTATCTTAGAAATAAGTTTAAATAATTCTTTTTCATTATATGGCTTGTATTTTCCTTTTAAATACCATTGATACAAAGAGGCTTCTGGGACCACAACACAAGGATATATTTTTAACATATCTGGTTGGAAATTTTCATTTGAAAATATTTCTTTAAACATTTGTAAATCCATTTTTAAATTAGAACCTAACAAATTAGGCATCATGTGGTAACAGATTTTAAAGCCAGCGTCTTTTAATAGTTTAGTAGCCTTTACTACTGCATCAATTTTATGACCACGCCTATTAATTTTTAAAACAGAATCGTAGATACTTTGTACGCCCATTTCTATTCTGGTTACTCCTAGATATCTTAATCTTAAAATTTCTTTTTCATCAATATAATCAGGTCTGGTTTCTACGGTTAAACCTATCATCCTATGTTTGGTTTTTTCATTGATTTTTTGGGCTAAAGACAGTGTTTTAGATGTTTTGCAGTTACAAGCATCAAAAGCTCTTTTGATAAACCATTCTTGGTATTTGTATGGTAAATATGACCAAGTACCCCCAATAACAATAAGTTCTATCTTATCAGCTGGATGACCGTTTTTTTCTAATGTTTTAATTCTTTCTTGAGTTTGTTTATAAGGATCAAATTTATTCCTAATAGCTCGCATGATAGCTGGTTCATCTTTTAAATAGCTTTTTGGCATGTTTTTTTGGCTGGGACAATACAAACAATTCCCTGGGCAAGGGTATGGTTTAGTAGCAATGGTAATCACGGCTACACCGGAAAGGGAACGTATTTTTTTAGTACGGAGTAATAAAGCTAAATTTTTGTTTTCAGATATTTTGCCTTTTTTTAAAAACTTGTGATACAATGCCAATAGGTCACTGTTTAGAGATAAATCTGTTTTGTTCTTCTTGGCAATTTCTCTTTTAATGTGCGACAAATCATCCTCGGTTAAAGGCTTGCAATCAATTAATAATTTTAATGTTTCTAACTCATTCATGAAAGAATCTTTAGCTTTATCTTTAATATTACAGTCTCAGAAGGATTATAACCTAATTGCCTTGGAATTTGCAAAAAGCAGAAAAGGTTTTTGGCCTGATTTGGATTTTTTAATTTCATATTGCCAGACTAATTTTAAGGTATTAGATTTAGGTTGTGGCTCTGGTCGTTTGTATTCTGTATTAAAAGAAAAAAATATTGATTATTTAGGTGTTGATTTTTCTCAAAAATTGATTGATCAAGCTGTTTTAGAAAATCCAGGAGGTAATTTTAAATTAGCAGATGTTTTAAATTTGCCTCAAGATCTAAAAGACTTTGATTTAATATATAGCTTAGCTGTATGGCATCATATACCATCTTATAAATTAAGATTAAAATTCTTGTTAGAAGCTAAGCGTGTTTTAAAAAAAGGAGGTTTGTTAATTTTAACTGTTTGGGGTTTAAGATATACAGATATTGGTAAAAAATATTTATTTGATTATGGCTTAAAACGTTTTTTTGGTTTGTCATCTTTAGATTCTGGTGATATTTTGTATCCTTTCAAAGATAATAATGGCAAGATATTAATTAATCGGTATTTACACTTGTTTTCTTTAAAAGAATTGATTAATCTTGCTCAAGAGGCTCAATTTCAAGTAATTGACAGTGGGTTTACTCAAAATGAAAAAGGGCAAAAAAGAAATATATACGCTATTTTAAAAAAAATTTAACATGTTATACATTGTAGCTACACCCATTGGAAATTTATCAGATATTAGCTTGCGGGCTTTAGAAACTCTCAAAAGTGTAGATTTGATTTTGTGTGAAGATACGCGTGTTACCAGAAAATTGTTAACTCATTATCAAATTTCTAAACCCGTACTTTCATATCATCAGCATTCTAAAATATCTAAAATAGATCATATTATTGATTTGTTAAAATCAGGTCAGAATTTAGCTTTGGTTTCAGATGCTGGTACGCCTACCATATCAGACCCAGGTAGTGTTTTAATTTCAGAAGTTTTAAAAGCTTTACCTCAGTTAGAGATTGTTGCGATTCCAGGGGCTTGCGCCTTAATAACTTTAGCTAGTGCAGCAGGTTGGCCCGTGGATCGTTTTCTTTTTTTAGGCTTTTTACCCATTAAAAATAAAAGAACTAAGTTTATAGAAGAAATTATTTCTAGCAAATATCCTGTTATTTTCTACGAATCTATTTATCGCTTGAAAAAAACTTTAAATAATATACAATCTTTATCTGAAAAAAATAACATAGTTTTAGAGGTTGTTATTGGTAGGGAACTAACTAAAAAATTTGAAACTATCTACAGAGGGGAATTAAAATTAATTATTAATCAATTATCAGAATTAGATTTGAAAGGCGAATGTGTCGTGGCTATCAGAAAAATAGTTGAAATTTAAAAATATAAAGATATAATAAAATTATAAAAATAAATTAAATTTAAAAGATATGGATCAAGAAAAAAAGATAGATGTAGTTCAAAAAACCTTAGTGTTGATTAAACCTGACGGAGTGGCTAGGGGATTAATAGGTGATATTATTAGCCGTTTTGAAAAAGTAGGTTTAAAGATGGTTGCTATGAAAATGGTTAAGATAGATAGCGAGATGGCTTTAAAACATTATGGGCAAAGTGAAGAATGGTTTGAAAAGATTAGTCAAAAGGTTAAAGAATTTTATAGTAAAGTAGGATATGACGCCGGGGAAGATTTTAGCAATCTATCTAATCGTGCTATTGGAGAAATGGTTCAAAATTGGAATGCTAATTATCTAACCGAAGGAGCTGTTTTAGCCATGGTTTTAAAGGGTGCCCATGCCGTAGAAATTGTAAGAAAAATTGTAGGCTCTACTTACCCTCATGAAGCTGCTCCTGGTACCATTAGAGGTGACTATTCCGTAGAATCTCCCTTTACTTCAAATTTAGAACAACGTTCTGTGCATAATCTTATCCATGCTTCTGGGAAGCCTGAAGAAGCGGAAACAGAAATTCAGCTATGGTTTAAAAATAATGAAATATTTGAATAAATTAAATTTTAATTAAAATATTAATGAACAATCATACAGAGCCTGACCCTGATTTTATACCTAAGAAATTTTTGTTTGTTTCTTTAGAAAGCTTAAGCGGGGATTTGGCTTGGCAAGTTAAAAAAGAAGGTCATGAAGTTAAGGCTTACATCAAATCAAAAAATGATGTTGATGTTTATAATGGTTTTATTGATAAAGTAGAAGATTGGGAAGAATATAAAGATTGGGCAGATGTAATTATTTTTGATGACAATGAGTTTGGTGAATATGCTGACAAATTGCGTAAACAAGGTAAATTAGTGGTAGGAGGAAGCAAATACACTGATCGCTTAGAAATGGACAGGGAATTTGGTCAGATGGAAATGAAAAAATATGGTATCAATATTTTACCTCAATGGCAATTTAGTAATTACGATGAAGCCATTGAATTTGTAAAGAATAATCCAGAAAGATATGTTTTTAAACCTAGCGGTAATACGCCTTCAGTAGGTAAAGGCTTATTAATGGTAGGTACCGAAGATGATGGTAAGGATATGATAGATTTATTAACGCAGAATAAAAATGTATGGCAGAAGAAAGCTCCTGTTTTTCAATTACAAAAACATATTACAGGAGTAGAAATGGCTGCTGGTGCTTTTTTCAATGGTCATGATTTTATTTACCCCATTAATATTAATTTTGAGCACAAGCGTGTTTTTCCCGGAGACATTGGTCCCATGACTGGAGAGATGGGAACATTAATGTTTTGGTCCAAACCTAATAGTTTTTTTCATGCTACATTAGAAAAAGTAAAACCAGCTTTAGTAGAAGCTAATTATATCGGTTATGTTGATATCAATTGTATAGTTAATGGTAAAGGTATTTATCCATTAGAATTTACTTGTAGATTCGGATATCCTACTATTCATATTCAATCAGAAGGTATTACCATGTTAGCTTCAGATTGGCTTTATCGTTTAGCTCAAGGAGAAGATTTCGAATTAAAAACAAAAAAGGGTTTTCAAGTAGGTGCTCGTATTTTGGTACCTAGCCATTTAACACGTAATGACAAAGATTTAATTGAAATGTATCATGATTTACCTATTCTCTTTAAGAAACCAGACAATCTAGACGGTATCCATATAGAAGATGTTAAAATAGAAGATGGTATTTGGCGTATAGCTGGAGGGTCAGGATGTTTGATGGTTGTCACAGGCTCTGGCGCCACAGTAGCAGAAGCTCGTGACCAGATGTATAATCGTATGAAAAATATCATGGTATTAAATATGTTTTACCGTACTGACATTGGAGCTAAATGGGAAATTGATAGTGATCGTTTGCACACTTGGGGTTATTTAACTTAAAAATAATATGAAAAAAGAATATATTTTTATCATTGTTTTAGTATTGTTAGTAGTCTTGATTTTTGTTTTTAGTAAGTTAAATAATAAGGTACAAACTCAGAATCCTATCAAAACCGAAAATTTACCAGCTGCTATTTCAAAAGAAGTCACCAAAGAAGTAGTTAAAGAAGATGCTCCTGCTGTTAAAAAAGTAGATTTACAAATTACTGATTTGAGAGCTGGAACAGGAGAAGTAGTTAAAGTAGGAGACAGGATCTCGGTAAATTATTTAGGTACCTTTGAAAATGGTCAAAAATTTGATAGCTCGTATGATCGTAATGCTCCTTTTCAATTTAATTTAGGAAAAGGAGAAGTTATCGCTGGCTGGGATCAAGGTTTAGTAAATATGAAAGTAGGGGGTAAAAGAAAATTAGTAATTCCACCTGAATTAGGATATGGATCTACAACTCGTGGCTCTATTCCCGCCAATTCTGTTTTGATTTTTGAAGTAGAGCTTTTAGAGGTAATAAAATAATATTAAATAATTTTTATCTAATTTAAGATCGTAAATTAAATAAATATTAATATGGAAGAACAAAACATTAGAAAATTATTAATTACTACTATTATCGTTTCTCTAGCAGGTTCTGTAGTAATAGGTTTTGGAGCAGGTTTCTATTTTGCTAAAGGCAGCTTACCTGTTTTTTCCCAACCTGTTTTTAATTTACCTAATAATAATTTAGAAAAAAAATTAGAAACATATGTTCCAATTACTGATTATGAAACTAAAATAGTTAATGCGGTAAAAAATAGTCAGAATTCTGTAATAAGTATTATTGCTACGAAAGATTTACCTGTTTTAGAAAAATATTATATAGATCCTTTTTTAGATGGTGGTTTTGACATTTTTGGTTTTCAGATACCTCAATATCGTCAAAATGGTACTAAACCTCAACAGGTAAGTGCAGGATCAGGCTTTATCATCTCTTCCGATGGATATATTTTAACTAATAAACACGTAGTTTCAGATCAAAAAGCTCGCTACACAGTTATGACCAATGATGGTGTAAAGTATGATGCTAAAATAATTTCTTTAGATCCTTTAGAAGATTTTGCTGTAATTAAAATTGAAAAAACAGGTTTAAAGCCGTTGATATTAGGAGATTCTTCTATTTTATCTTTAGGTCAAACTACTATTGCTATTGGTAATGCTTTAGGAGAATTTAAAAATACTGTTAGTGTAGGAGTGATTTCTGGTTTAGAACGTACTATTCAGGCTAGTGGTTCTTCTGGTAAAACAGAGACATTAAGCGATGTTATCCAAACAGATGCTGCTATCAATCCCGGAAATTCAGGTGGTCCATTATTAAATTTAAAAGGAGAAGTGATTGGTATTAATACTGCCATTGTTTCTGGAGCTCAAAATATTGGTTTTGCCATTCCGGTTAATCATATTAAAAAAGCTTGGCAGAGTGTCCTTGATACTGGTAAAATTCAAACTCCTTTCTTAGGTGTAAGTACGATAACAATAAATGATACGATTAAAGAAGAAAAAAAATTATCAATTAATTATGGTGCTTTAATTATCAAAGGTAGTGGTAATGAACCTGCTATCACAGTTGGGTCTCCAGCTGAAAAAGCAGGACTCAAAGAAGGGGATATTATTCTATCTTTGAATGGAGAAAAAATTGATGCTACTCATACCTTGATATCTTTAGTTAGAAATTATAATGTAGGAGAGACGGTAGCTTTGAAAGTTTTACGCAATGAAAAAGAAATAGCCATTAATGTCGTATTGGCTCAGCGTCAAGAATAAATAATATTGTGCCTTTTGCTAAATTTACAATTAAAGCGCAAGAAGCGATAGAAAGATCGCAATTTTTAGCCTTAGAGAGAAGCCAAGGTGAGTTTAAGCCTTTGCATCTTGCTTACACCTTACTTAAACAAGAAGACACTTTGGTTAAGCCTATTTTGGATAAATTAAAAATAGATAGCCAAAAGTTAGAAAATGAGTTAATGAAAGAAATAGATCTTATTCCTACTAAAACTCCTGCTGGCGATAGTAGTCAATATTATCTCTCCCCAGAAGTAGTACAAATCATTGATCAAGCTACCAAAATGGCTTTTCAAATGAAAGATACATATGTTTCTTGCGAACATATCTTTTTAAGTCTTTTGCAGGTACCTACAAAAGCAAGCAATATCTTAAAACAATCAGATTTGATTTTTGATAAAGTGTTTTCTACTCTTGTGGAATTAAGGGCAGGCAATCATATTACTGACGAAGGTTCTGATGAAAATAAATACAAAGTTTTAGATAAATATACTCAGGATTTAACAGAGTTAGCTAAACAAAATAAATTAGACCCTTTGATAGGTAGGGAAGGGGAATTAAGGCGTGTCATGCAAGTGCTTTCTCGCAGGACAAAGAATAATCCTGCTTTAGTAGGTGAACCTGGCGTGGGTAAAACAGCTATTGTAGAAGGCTTAGCTCAAAGAATAGTTTCCGGAGAAGTACCAGAAAGCTTAAAAGACAAAAAAATTATTTCTTTAGATTTAGGAGCTTTAATAGCAGGTACAAAATTTCGAGGTGAATTTGAAGATCGTTTAAAAAATGTTTTAAAAGAAATTAAAAAATACCAGGGTAAGGTTATTTTATTTATTGATGAACTTCATATGATTGTAGGTGCTGGAGCCACAGAAGGTTCTATCGATGCTTCTAATCTTTTAAAGCCGGCATTGTCTCGAGGAGAACTTCGAGCTATCGGAGCTACTACTTTTAAAGACTACAGAGAACATATTGAAAAAGACCCAGCTTTAGAAAGGCGTTTCCAACCTGTAATAGTGGAAGAACCTAATATTGATGATACCATAGCTATCTTAAAAGGATTAAAACCTAGATATGAATTACACCATGGGGTAAAAATTACAGATGAAGCTATTGTTTCAGCTGTTAATTTGTCAGCTCGTTATATCTCAGATCGTTTTTTACCTGATAAAGCCATTGATTTGATTGATGAAGCTGCTTCTGCTTTAAGATTAGAAATAGATAGTACGCCTTCGGAAATAGATGATATTCAAAAAAAGGTTAGAAAATTAGAAGTGGAAAAAACCATTTTGAATAAAGACAAAAGCAAAACAGGGCAGAATAAATTAATTAAAGTTTTAGAAGAATTATCAGGATATCAATCAAGAGCCCAAGAATTAAAAACTAAATGGCAAGATGAAAAGCAAGGCTTTAATGACGTACAATTGTTAAAAAAAGAATTAGAATCTTTACGTGAAAAAGCACAATTAGCAGAACGCGAAGGTGATCTAGAAAAGATTGCTGAGATTAATTATGGTTTAATTCCTCAATTAGAAAAAAATATATCTAAAGAGGAAAAGAAAATTTTAGAATTGAAAAACAAAAGACAATTTATTAAAGAAGAGATATCTCCTGAAGATATTGGCAGAGTGGTTTCTCGTTGGACTGGCATACCAGTAACCAAAATGTTGGAAAGTGAATCTGATAAATTGTCTCAAATGGAAAATATTCTTTCTCATAGAGTGATAGGGCAAAAAGAAGCTATTTCCGCTGTTTCTCGCGCTATCCGTAGAGCTAGAGCAGGCATGTCTGAAGAAGATAGGCCTTTTGGTTCTTTCATGTTTTTAGGTCCCACTGGAGTAGGTAAAACAGAATTAGCTAAAGCTTTAGCTGAGTTTATGTTCAATGATGAAAAAGCTATTATTCGTGTAGATATGTCAGAATACATGGAAAGGCATTCTGTTTCCAGGTTAATAGGTTCACCTCCTGGGTATGTAGGATATGAAGAAGGTGGACAATTAACCGAAGTAGTTAGACATCGTCCTTACAGTTTAGTTTTGTTTGATGAAATTGAAAAAGCTCACCCAGAAGTATTTAATATTTTACTTCAGGTTTTAGACAATGGGAGATTAACAGATGGACGAGGTCGTACGGTGAATTTTAGAAACACGATTATCATCATGACCTCTAACGTAGGAGGGGAATATATTAGCCAAATGGCTTCTTTGGGTTTTGAAGAAAATGGAGCTGAAAAAGAAAAAATTGTTAACAGAGAATTTTTAAAAGAAAAAATTAAAGGAGAATTAAAAGAAAGATTTAGACCTGAATTTTTAAATCGCATAGACGAGGTCATTGTTTTTGAAGCTTTGTCTGAAGAAGATATTTTACAGATCGTGGATTTGATGATAGAAAAAGTTAGTAGTCGTTTGGTTTCTAAAGCCATGCGTCTAGAAATACAACCTCAAGCTAAAAAACTTCTAGCCAAAGAAGGATATGATCCTAATTTTGGGGCTAGACCCTTAAAAAGGGTAATTCAAAAATTAATTTTAGATCCTTTGGCAGAAAAAATAATTTCTAAGGAGATTAAGCCAGGGTCAGTTGTTAAAATATCAGTAAAAGATCACCACCTTGAAATACATTGATTTTTTTAAAAAAATAAGCATATCTCTTAAAGAAAAACTGGGTTACTTATTCAGTCATGCTATTTTTGCTAGTTTGTTTTTTCTAATTTTGATTTTAGGAGTCTTTGGGCACTATCAAAGTGGATATATCATCTTGGCTTTTCTAATTTTGCTTTCTTGGAAATTTTTTAAAGGGTTGGCTTGGCATAATCTTTTTTACCTGACTATCATATTTTTGATTAGTTTTTTCTTTTCTTGGTGGACTCAACCTTTTTTTAATATTTTGTTTATCATAGTTATATCTTTGCTTTTTTGGAGTCAATTAGCTAAAGCAAAAGAAGCTTCTCCTCGTCAGAAATTCCTATCAGATCTTTTTTTCTACGTACTTTTTTTCTATGTTGTTTTTAGCTTAATTGCTGCTTTTTTTGTTTTTCATTGGTCTCTATGGTTGATTTTAATTTTTGACCTATGTTTGACAGTACTATTTACATATTTTCGTTTAAATCAGAAAAAGATCAATTTTGATTCTTGGCCTCGCTTTATTGCATATTTTTTAATTAATTTAGAAATATTCTACCTTGTTTGCTTGATGCCCCTTAATTACTTAGGTCAAGCTTTAATAATTTTGTTTTGGTATTATTTCGTTACGGAACTTTTTAAAGACCAAAAAAGAGATAGATTGTGGGCTATCAAAATTTTAATTCAATTTGCTATCCTATTAGGGATAAACGCGTTGTTATTGATTTAAAAACGGAGGTCAAGATTTCTTTTTCTTCAGGACGGAAATTTTTTAATACCAGATCTTCTGCTTTCTGGCGTTTTTTTTCTAAAAGAGGCCTGATGCCAATGCGGACTCTTTTAATATCATTGTCTTTTAAGTGTGCATAAACAGAATCTACGCCATGGTGACCAGCTGAACTTTTTTTCAAGCTGATTTTAAATTGTCCTATTATTAGATCACTATCATCATGGAAAAGAATGATTTCATTGTTAGCTAAATGAAAATTTTTTTTTAGAGGGTTGATGATTTTACCAGACTCATTCATATATGTCTTTGGTTTTACCAAAATCAATTTTTCACTTTGAGATACTTCTGCTGATATTTTTTTTTGATCAATCCAATCTGAAAAACGTTCCGGGTATGTATCTTTGAACCAATTTAAAAAAATACAACCTGCATTGTGTCTGTTGTTCTGATATTTTCTATCTGGGTTACCTAATCCGATGAGTGCTTGCATATGCTTATATGGTATATTTTAAAATTAAAATTATCAAGGTAATTTTCCAGAGATATATTTTTGTATATCTGTGTATTTTTCAAAACCTAGTTGTGGAATGAGTGCATAGGCGTTAATATAGTTGCCATCTGGATCAGTAGAGGGGAAAGAGCTAGTTATTAAAAGGTTGTCTGGCGCTCTATTGGAAAGAACTAGATATTGGGTGTTTTCTTCTTTTAAGTTTTGGGAGAATTTAGCTAGTTTGACAAGGTCATCAAAACTTAAATCTGTAACCATATGTTTCTGAAGTGCCTGATATAATTTAAAAATTTTAGGTACGTCCCAGAGATTCAAGAGTCCGCCTATCTTATTTTTTATAGCTGAAAAAATTAATTGTTGATGTTTGATACGGGTAAAATCTCCATCTGGGGCATATCTGGAACGAATGAACCAACCTGTGGTTTTACCATCTAAATATCTCCAGCCTGCTTTGATGACAAAAATTTGATTACGATTATCCGGATCTCTCATTTGTGGGTCTACAAAGTCATTTTCTAAATATATATTGATACCACCAATGGCATCGACAATTTCTTGAAAACCTTGCAAATCAAACACGATAACATTGTCTACATCTAAACCGGTAATTTCAGTTACTTTTGTTTTAATTAATTCAAATGTTTTTGCTTTTTTAGGATTGCTGTTTTCAATTAAATATAAAGCATTAATTTTAGAAGAATAATTCCTATCATTAACATTAACCCAAAGGTCTCTGGGGATATTAATGAGAGTGACTTTTTTATTATATCCGTCGACATGCATTAAAGACAGACTGTCGGTAAGCTCTCCTCCGTAAGAAGCTTCCCCGGCTTTGCCTAAAATTAGAAGATTGAAATCTAAAATATTACCAGTGTCTCCTTGAGACGGTTTTAAGCTTTCTATTTTTTCTCCAAAAACGGTAATTTGTTTTTCGTTTTTAATACCCCAATATAAAAATAAAACAAAGCCGATTAGGGTTAAAGAAATTAGAAAAAAACAAAAATATTTCAACCAAATTTTCATATATGCATCTTCTAATTTATCAGAAAAGAAACATTAATTCAAATATTTGATTTAGAATGATAGATGTGATATTCTTTTATTAAATATAAACATGAAAGGGGTTATCAAAAGTTTTATTTTAGAGACAGCAGAGGTTTTTTTAATAGCGTTGGCTATTGTTTTGCCAATCAGATATTTCTTAATTCAACCTTTTTTTGTTAAAGGCCAAAGCATGGAGCCGAATTTTTATGATGGTGACTATCTTATTATTGATGAATTGTCATATCGTTTCAGAGCGCCAGAGAGAGGCGAGGTAATCGTCTTCAAATCTCCAGATTTAAAAAGCTATTATATTAAAAGAGTGATTGGCTTACCTAATGAAACAATATCTTTGGAAGATGAAGTGTTAACAGTTTTTCAAGGTGATCAGCAAAATGGTAAAAAGATTTCTGAAACATATTTAGCTCCTGACGAAAAAACACAAGGTAATTTAAAAATTACCTTAAAACCTAATGAATATTTTGTATTAGGAGATAATCGTCATCTTTCTTATGATTCTCGCAATTGGGGACCTATGTCTAAAGACAAAATTACTGGTCGGGTACTTTTGAGACTATTCCCGTTTAACAAAGCTTCAGCTTTTAGCGTACCTACATATGAACCTGCGTTATAACATATTTATTTTTTAAAAATATATGGAAGGAAAAAACAGCAAGAAAAAAGTTTATACAGCGCCTAAGGGTATGCATGATATTCTACCCGACGAACAAGTCTGGTGGGATAGATTTTATAACAAAGCCAAAGATGTATCTGATTTTTACGGTTTTAAAAAAATAGACACACCTCTTTTAGAAGACGCTGATATTTTTATTAGAGGCACAGGACTGGGCACTGATATTGTAGAAAAAGAAATGTATACTTTAAAAACTAAAGGTGGTGATTTTTTAGCATTAAGGCCAGAAGGTACACCTTCAGTTATCCGTTCATATATTGAAAATGGCATGTTTAATTGGCCTCAGCCAGTCAAGCTTTTTTACTATGGCCCCATGTTTAGATATGACAAACCTCAAGCAGGTAGATATCGTCAGCTTTTTCAATTTGGTTTAGAGATGATAGGAGAGGAAAATGCAGCTGCTGACGCTGAAATCATTCAGGCTGTTTGGCTGATTTTAAATGAATTAGGTATTAAAAATATTCATATAGAATTAAATAGTATCGGCTGTCCAGATTGTAGGCCAGCTTACAAAAAATTCTTAAAAACATTTTATAGAACAAAAGCTAGTAAGCTTTGTTCTGATTGTAAACGCAGATTGAAAATTAATCCTTTAAGAATTTTAGATTGCAAAAATGAATCTTGTATAGCTTTAAGAGAGAATTTGCCTCCTTTGTTTGATAAGCTTTGCGAAGAATGTCGCGCTCATTTTGAGCATCTTTTAGAATATTTAGATGAAATGCAGATCCCTTACAATTTAAATCCTAACTTAGTACGTGGTTTAGATTATTATACCAAAACAGTTTTTGAAGTTTGGAGTAATGATGACGCCGGCTCCTTAGCTTTAGGTGGTGGTGGACGTTATGATGGTTTAGTAGGAATTTTAGGTGGACCTAAAAAACCAGCTGTGGGTTTTGCTTTTGGCGTGGATAGGATTGTTTATCAATTGAAATTAAGGAATAAAAAAACAGAAACATATCATAAGAATAAAGTATATCTTGTTCAGTTAGGTGAATCAGCTAAAAAACAGATTTTTGGTCTTTTAGAAGAATTTAGAAAGAATAATATTTTGGTAGAAAGTTCTTTAGGCAGAGACAGTTTAAGATCGCAATTAAAAAATGCTGATCATAGTCGGGTTAAATATTGTCTAATCTTAGGTCAGAGAGAAGTGATTGACGGTACGGTGATTTTGAGAGACATGGAATCGGGTTTGCAAGAAACCATACCAATTGATAAGATAATATTAGAGTTAAAAGAAAGATTAAAAAAAGAAAATTAAATTAAAAAAATAATATATGGCTATCACTATTAGAAAGAAAGAAGGGGAGAATAGCTCAGCTTTTCTCTATCGCGCTACCTCTCATATCAGACGTAGCGGTGTTTTACTTTCTGCTCGTAAAAAAAGATTTAAATTAAACAAACCTAACAAAGCTCAACGCAAGGTTTCTGCTCTTCATAAAATAGCAGTGATTAAAAAAGTAGATATTAGAAAAAAGTTAGGCTTACCACCAGTTAAGAAATCTCGAAGGTATTAATTAACTGAGATGGAATTTAATTTTTTTGATTTTTCTAAAGAAAAAACATTAAGTTCCTTGTATCTTAAAAATCGTTTAAATATAATTTTTTCTGCTTTAAAAGAAAAAAAATCAGTTTCGTTAAGTATCATCTTAATTACAGAAAAAGCTATCAAAAATTATAATGATATTTGGCGCCAGAAAGATGAAGCTACTACCATATTGACCTTTTGCGATGAAAGAGAAAATGTTCTATCATGGAGGGGTAAAGATTTGAAAGAAAAGCATTTAGGGGATATCTTTCTTTGTCCTAACCAAATTAAAAAAAAGGCAAAAGAATACAAGATAGCGTATGATAAATATTTAGACAGCATCTTGATTCATGGCGTTTTGCACCTTTACGGGTATAGCCATGAAAAAAAATCTCAAACAAAAAAAATGGAGCAAAAAGAAAAAAACATTTTAGAAAACATTTCAAAAAGACAACTTCATTAAAATATGAAAAACACCATCTTAGCTTTAGACATCGGGACATCTAACATTTATGCTATTTTATTGGCTTTAAAAAAAGAAGGACCAGAAGTATTGTTAAGTTTGTCTAGACCTTCAGCAGGGATGTATAAAGGCATGGTTAAAGACTTACCTGAAGCAACTAAATCTTTAGCTACTGTGTTATCCGAGATGGAAGCTATGGTGGGTATTAATATTAACAGAGCGATAGTTTCAGTGGGCGGAGAATTAGCTACCAGGGCAGCCAAAGGTATGATCATGGTATCTCGAGCAGACGGTCAAATTTCAGATGAAGATATTGATAGGGTTTTAAAAATTTCTAAAGCTTCTTCTTCTAACGCAAACAGACATGTACTTCACACGGTGCCAAGAAGATATATTGTAGATGGCACTGCTGTTACTAATCCTTCGGACATGAAAGGTACAAAATTAGAAGTAGATTGTTTGGTAATTGATGCTTTTTCTCAGGCAGTACATAATTTAGATAAATGTTTAGAAAATAATGATTTAAAAATTGATAACTATATTGCTGGACCATTAGCTTCAGCCAGAGGTTCATGTTCCAAGCAAGATCAAGAAGCAGGGGTGATTAATATAGATTTTGGAGGGGGAACAACTAGTTTTTCTGTTTTTGAAGAAGATAGTTTAATTCATGCTAATGTTTTTCCAGTAGGTGGTTGTTATATTACTAAAGATATCGCGGTATTTTTAAAATCTTCTATAGAAATTGCAGAACAAGTTAAACTTGATTATGGCTCAGCTTTTCCTAGCAAAGGACCTAAAAAAGAAATATTTAATTTATCAAAATATCCCTCTGGTAGTGCAGATGAAGTTTTTTCTAAAAAAGAATTAGCAAAAGTTATTGAAGCTCGTTTGGAAGAATCTTTTGATTTTATTAATAGCGATTTAAAACAAATAGGGAAATATGCTAAGTTACCAGCTGGAGCTGTTCTTTCTGGCGCAGGAGCTAAGATTCCAGGGCTTTTAGCTTTAGCTAAAGATAAATTAAAATTACCAGTACGTATGGCTTCTGGTGAATTCAATGGGTATGGGGAAAATGAAAATCCTGCTTTTATTAAAACCTTAGGTTTAGTATTAACATATTTAGACGGAGGGGAAAGTAAGATGGTTTCTAATCGTTCTTTTATAGAGCCCGTGGTTAAATTTTTTAAAAATTTTATACCATAAATATTGATATGACAAAAAAACATAAAACAAAAAAAATAGTTGTGAGAGAAAAACCAATATTATTTAAAAAACACAAAGCAAAGAGTAATCCTGTTAAAGAAAAACATGTAGAATTTAAAAAAGAAAAAATTATTAAACAACCTCATTTTTCCGCAGGGGTTAATATTAAAGTAGTGGGTGTGGGTGGAGCTGGAGGCAATGTAGTTAATCGTATTTTTGGTAAAAAAATTAAAGATATTAAATTGATTGCTATCAATACTGATGCTCAAGCTTTACAACATAACAGAGCTGATTTAAAAATCAATATTGGACGTAATTTAACTCGTGGATTAGGCGCTGGCATGGATCCTGAGATTGGTCGTCAATCAGCAGAAGAAAGCAGAGAAGAAATTGAAGCTGCTTTAGCTAAAACTGATTTAGTCTTTTTAACTTGTGGTTTAGGAGGTGGTACTGGATCAGGTGCTGCTCCAGTAGTAGCAGAAGCTGCTAAAAAAAATGGTGCCTTAGTTATTGCTGTAGTGACTAAACCTTTTAGCTTTGAAGGTACTAAAAGAACTGATATTGCTGAAGAAGCATGGCAGAGATTAAAAGACAGAGTAGACGCTATTGTGACCATACCCAATGACAGAGTGTTTAATTTAATAGACAAAGATACCCCCATTTTGAAAGCTTTTGGTTTGGTAGATGATATTTTAAGACAAGGTGTTCAAGGTATTTCAGACCTCATTACTTTTCCCGGTATTATCAATATAGACTACGCTAACATTAAAACAACCATGGAAGGGGCTGGTAAAGCTTTAATGGGAATAGGTAAGGCTAAAGGCGCAGAAAGGGCTCTCAAGGCAGCACAAGCTGCTATACAGTCTCCCTTGTTAGATATCTCGATTGATGGAGCTACCAGAGTGCTTTTTAACATTAGTGGTACTAGTGATATGTCTTTAGTGGAAATTAATGAAGCTGCCAGGGCTATTACAGAATCAATAGACAAACATGCTAAAGTTATTTTTGGAGCTGTATATGACAATAGTTTAGCAAAGGGTGAAATCAAGGTAACTGTCATTGCTGGTGGTTTTGACGGAGCAACGAGTGGTCTTTTTAATCATTTACCTTTAGAATCAAAAATGTTTGTAGCTAGCGAGACTATTATAACCAAACCTTTGATAGAAAGTTGGGACGAGGAACAAGAAAAAGAATTAGAAATACCAGCTTTTCTTAAAAAGAAAAATCTTTTGAAATAGCTTAGACTTTGTAAAGTCGCTAGTTTAAAGTTTTGTAAAAAATTATATTTCACAATTAAATTTTAAAAAATATGTCCCCCAAATTCATCAATCACCTCAAAGAGGTACAAAGTAGAGAAGGTCTTAAGCAACCTTTTATTGTAAAAAGAATAGAAGATGCTATTTACAAAGCTTTAACCGCTACTGAGGAAGGGGACAAGAAAAAAGCTAAAGAATTAAGTCAAAAAGTTATTCGGATTTTAAATCGTAGATTTAAATCTAAAGAAATACCTCAGGTAGAACAGATTCAAGATGTAGTAGAAGAAGTTTTAATTCTAGAAGGCTTTGTTGAACCAGCTAAAGCATATATTTTATATCGCGAACAGCACCGTCAAATTAGAGAAGCTAAGGTAGCTAGCGAAGAAGCTTTAGGATTGGTAGATAATTATTTGAAAGAATTAGATTGGGAAGTTAAAGAGAATAGCAATATGACTTATTCTCTACAAGGCTTAAATCATTACGTTGCTGCTCATGTTACTAAAAAATATTGGTTAAATCATATCTATCCCATTGAGATTCGTAAAGCTATCAATGATGGTGATTTTCATATTCATGATTTAGATATCTTGTCTACGTATTGCTGTGGTTGGGATTTAGCTGATCTTTTAATAAAAGGATTTAGAGGCGTACCGGGGAAAATTCAATCTAAACCAGCTAAACATTTTCGTGTAGCTTTAGGTCAATTAGTTAATTTCTTCTATACCTTACAAGGTGAATCTGCTGGCGCCCAAGCTGTATCTAATTTTGATACCTTGCTAGCCCCGTTTATCAAATATGATGGACTATCTGCTGTTGAAGTAAAACAAGCTTTGCAAGAGTTTCTTTTTAATTGTAATGTGCCTACCAGAGTAGGTTTTCAAACGCCTTTTACTAATATTGCTTTAGATTTACAAGTACCTAGCACTTTAAAAGAAATGCCAGTTATCTATGGTGGAGTAAGACAAAAAGAAACATATGGCCAATTCCAGGAAGAGATGAATATGTTAAATCGTATTCTTTGTGAAGTGTATACTGAAGGAGATGCTTCTGGTCAAGTTTTCACTTTTCCCATTCCTACTTACAATATTTCCAAAGATTTTGATTGGGACAACAAAGATTATGAAGGTATCTGGCAGATGACAGCTAAATATGGTATTCCATATTTTAGTAATTTTGTTAATTCTGATATGAATCCAGAAGACGCGAGATCAATGTGTTGCCGTTTGCGTTTAGACAATCGGGAATTGTACAAAAGGGGAGGCGGACTTTTTGGTGCTGCACCTCTAACAGGTTCTATGGGTGTAGTGACTATTAATTTACCCAGGATTGGATATCTTTCTAAAACAAAAAAAGAATTTTTTGATCGTTTGTCTAAGATGATGGATTTAGCTCGTGATAGTTTGGAAATCAAAAGAAAAACTTTAGAAAGCCTTTCTTCCAAAGGTTTGTATCCATATACCAGGTATTACTTAGAAGGTGTCTATAAATTAAGAGGATCATTCTGGGGGAATCATTTTTCTACCATTGGTTTAATAGGCATGAACGAAGCTTTGGAAAATTTCTTAGAAACTAATATAGGTACAAAGGTAGGACACAGTTTTGCTTTACAGGTTTTAGATTTCATGCGTGAAAGATTAATTAAATATCAAGAAGAAACAGGTAACCTTTATAACTTAGAAGCTACGCCAGCAGAAGGTACTTCTTATAGGTTGGCTATTTTGGATAAAAAAAGATATCCAGACATTATTGCTGGTGGAGAAAATGAACCATATTATACTAACTCCACGCAATTACCCGTTAATTATACCGATGATCTTTTTGAAGCTTTGAAATTACAAGATGAATTACAAACTAAATATACCGGTGGTACAGTTTTTCATGGTTTTATTGGAGAAGAGATTTCTGATCCTTCCGCTGTTAAAAATTTAATTAAAACTATTTTTGAAAAATTCAAGCTACCATATTTTACTTTAACACCTACTTTTTCTGTTTGCCCGCATCATGGATATATATCAGGTCAGCATTTCACTTGCCCGCTATGTGTGGTAGAGCAGCCCTGTGAAGTATATTCTCGCATCGTAGGGTATTTAAGACCTATCAGACAATGGCACAAAGGTAAACAGGAAGAATTTAGATTACGTCAGACGTTTAAACTGTAAGATTTTTTATTTTCAGGTATAATAAAGATAGCAAATGAGGTCCTCTTACCAATTCAATGTAGGAGATGGTAAACTGTATATATGATATTAAACAAAACTAACAATCTTAACAAAGGTTTTACCCTGTTAGAGCTTTTAATTGTCATTGGTATCTTAGCCATCCTTTCTGCCGTAACAATTCTAGTAATCAACCCAGCTGAGCTTTTAAGAAAATCCCGAGATACCCAGAGAATTTCTGATTTAGGTGCCATCAATTCCGCGTTAGCTTTTTACCTTGTAAATACATCTACCATTAGTATGGGTTCTGTTAGTAGTAGCTATTCAGTTACTTCTACTACTTGCCTTGGTCGCATTGCTGTAGCTACTACTTCTCAGAGTGTAAATTCTACAGGTTGGCTCCCTGTAGATTTAGCTACCTTAGCTGTAGGTTCTCCCATATCAAAATACCCCATTGATCCTAATCCTGAATATTCAGGCAACAACCAACGATATTACGCATATCTTACAGACGGAGCTGGCAAATGGGAGATAACAGCTAATCTAGAAAGCACTTATTATACTTCAACAGATGACAGGGAAAGCAAAGATGGAGGCAATGAAAACAGCCTTTATGAAGTAGGCAACAAATTAGACCTCCTCAACACTTCTGCTAATTGTTATTGGGCTTACAATGTAGGGGACACTGGTCCTGCAGGAGGAAAAATCGCGTTTGATCAGGGTTCTTACATTAATGGTTGGAGGTATTTGGAAGCGGCGCCGAGCGACCAGAGTACAGGTATTGTTTGGCACGCTACAAATGATGGAACAACAGGTGCAACAGCCCAAGCATTAGGCACAGGAAACGCGAACACAAATCTCATCATAGCTTTGTATGGAGCAGAAAATAACGCCGCTAAATTGTGTTCTGATTTAGTGCTAGGCGGCTACAGCGATTGGTTCCTACCATCTTACGAGGAGTTAAATAAGTTGTATATTAATAGAGTAGCAATTGGGGGCTTTACCGGTATCTATTATTGGAGTTCTTCGGAGTACGATGCTAGCTACGCGTGGAGGCAGAGCTTCTACGATGGCCTCCAGGGCAGCCGCCCTAAGAACTACTCCCCACTCTTTGTGCGTGCTGTCCGGGCTTTTTAACAATTTAACCATTTAACCATTAAGACCAAAGGGGTTATACCCCCTTTGGTCGAAAAATAAAATATATATGGCATATACTACAGCTTAAAAGTTTTTAAAGATGTATATTATTAAAAGCAAAACAGAGTACCTCGAGGCTTTTTTAGATGATTTTAAAATTAGCCACTCTAAATAGCGCTTAACATATATGTTTTTTGACCTTTTTACTAAAATTATATCATGATATAATTTTAGTAAATTTAAGATTAATTACTCTTAATATCATTTGAAAAATTATTTTTATGATATATAGTGGGTTTATATCATAAAATATTAACTAATAACTTTTGAACATATATGCTTTTTGGAGGCATACAAAAATTAACATTAGTAGACTATCCTGGCAAGGTAGCAGCCACTTTATTTACAGTGGGTTGTAATTTGCGTTGTCCTTTTTGCCATAATCCGGAAATTGTTTTACCTGATTTGATATTAAAGCATCCTGTTATTTCTGAAAAAGAAATTTTAGATTTTTTAGAAAGCAGAAAAGATTTTTTATCAGGTGTATGTGTGACAGGAGGAGAACCTACCTTACAAACTGATCTTTTGGATTTTTTAAGAAAAATTAAGAAAATGAAATTTTTAATAAAATTAGATACCAATGGTACTAATCCCGATATATTAAAAAAAGTTTTAAAAGATAAGTTAGCAGATTATATCGCTATGGATATTAAAGAACCCTTGGATAAGAAGTTTATTTATAGTGATATATCTGCTATTAAAAAAAGTATTGATTTAATTAAAAAATCAGGTTTGCCATATGAATTTCGTACCACGGTATATCCGAGTTTAACCGCAGCTGATCTTTGGCAGATTGCAGAAGAAATCAAGCCAGCTCAAAAATACTATCTTCAAGAGTTTTCTCCCATTAAGAATTTAGATGCTTCTTTTTCTCAATTAAGGGGGTTAAGCAAGGCTGAATTAACAGAACTTTGTTTACAGATGAAACCTTTTTTTGAAATCTGTCAGGCAAGGTAATTTGACTTTTATTTTTTAAAAATGATAATAAGTTAAACAGCCTGGGGAAAGGATAAAGAGATGGTTTCCAGGGCTTTAGCTTTTAGATATTTTTGTCTAACATTTATCTTAGGCATATCATTGGGCCCGCTTTTTCAAGCGGTTTTTAAATATGTGTTTTTTCTGATTTTGGTTTGTTTGTGTTTTGCTATTTTTTTATTTAAAAAAGGAAATAAAAAATTAGCTTTTTGTATTTTATTAATATTTTTTTGTTTGTTAGGCGTATATAGATATTTGTCTTTTAGACCTTTTGTTAATCATCCTTTACATGATTTAGTTTTAAATCAGCAAAATGGCTTAGAAGTAACATTAACAGGGAAGATAATCAGTCAGATTCAAGGTAAAAACACAGATATACGTTTTAACGTTAAAATAGATCAAGCTTGGTTAAATGAAGAAAAAATATCATCTTCAGAATTAGTTTCAGTGACTCTACCTAAAATATATGATTTTTCTTACGGAGATCTTTTATTTTTAAAAGGTTCTTTGAAATTAGCTACAGATTCTTTAAATAAACATTTAGGGTATTTAACAAAAGACAATATTTTTTTAACCATGTATGATCCGGAAATTAAAGTTTTAGGGCATAATCAAGGGAATAGTATTTTAAAGATAATATATAAGACAGGGGAGACATTTCAGAATAGTTTGAATAAAAGCATATCAGAACCTTCCGTGAGTTTGGTTAGCGGTTTGATTTTAGGTAATTCTGCAGCTGGTTTTGATGCAAAATTTAGCAATGCTTTACGCCAAGTAGGTTTAAGTCATATCGTAGCGGTATCAGGCTATAATCTTACTATCCTAGCAGAAAGTTTATCTAAAATTTGTTTGTTTTTAGGTTTTACAAAAAATATTTCATTTGGTTTTTCTTCGTTAGCTATCATTGTTTTTTGTTTGTTAACAGGAGCTTCTGCTTCGGTTGTAAGATCAGGAATCATGGCTTTGGTTTTACTTTTAGCTCAGCGTATATCTAGAGCATATTATTCTGTTAACGCTTTACTTTTAGCAGGCGTGATTATGCTATTATTCAATCCCTTAATTCTTACTTTGGATTTAGGTTTTCAATTATCTTTTTTAGCTACCTTGGGATTGATATATTTAGGTTCTTTTTGGCAAAGAATTTTAAAAGGGGAAAAAAGATCATTTTTAAGTTGGAGAGCTAATTTAGCTACTACAGCTTCGGCTTTAACCATGGTTAGCCCTTGGATTTTTTACAAACAGGATACTTTTTCTTTAATCGCACCTTTATCCAATCTTTTAGTAGTGCCTTTGATACCTTTGTTAATGTTTTTAGGTTTTTGTGTGGCATTGTCTGGCATGCTTTGGCCTTTTTTAGGTAATATTTTGGGTTTCTTAGCTTTGTGGCCGAGTCAATGGGTAATAATTTTAGTTAATTTTTTTAGTAAATTGTCTTTTAGCCAATTGGTTTTTAATTTTCACCCTGTTTTAAAATTAGCTATACTTTTAATATCATATTTTTTTATAATCAGATTAGCGTATAATGAAAACAAAAGAACACATGAAAATTAGATTCTGGAAAATATTAATTTTAATTTTGATAGTTTTAAATGCTTTTTTCTGGTTGTCTTTTTTTTCATATCTTTCTAAGTTTAATTCTTCCGTTACTTATTTGTCTGTAGGACAAGGGGATTCAGAATTAATTAGTACTTTTGGCGGACATGTTTTAATTGATGCTGGACCTAATGCCTCTATTTTAGAGCCATTATCTAAAGCTTTACCTTTTTACGAAAAAACTATTGATGTTTTTGTGTTATCTAATCAAGACAAAGATCATTATGGTGGATTGTTAGAAATATTAAAACGATACAAGGTACGCAGCGTAATGATGGCTGGGGTAATAAATTTTGATGAAAGTTTTAAAATGGTTAAAGACGAAATTATTAAACAACAGATACCTGTTTTTTGGGCTGCCCAAGGAGCTGAAATATATTTTTCTGATAATCGTAAAATTAAATTTATATATCCCAATAAAGGTATGTTTTCAGATAACAAATCAACCAATGATTTAAGCGTGGTTTTAGATTATCAAACCCCAACAGGCAATTTTCTTTTTACCGGAGATATTGGGTTTAAGATAGAAGATATGTTAATTAATGTTGTTAATCAAGCTAAATATATAGCGTTAAAGGTAGCTCATCATGGTTCTAAATATGCTAGTTCTTCAATTTTTTTAAATTTCATTAATCCAGCTTACGCTATCATTGAAGTAGGCAAAAACAGTTATGGTCATCCTGATCCAGGGACCATTTCGCGCTTAGAAGCTATTGGTAGCCAGATTTTCAGAACAGACCAAAATGGTAATATTGTTTTTTCTGAAATAAAAAATCAATCTTGGAAAATCAATCAAGAATTTTGACTTTTAGGCTCTAAATATATATCATTAAAGCAATAATAAAAAAACATATGAGAATTGAAGTTAAAGAAAGTTTAAATCATATTGGAGAAGAAATTACTCTTTATGGCTGGGTAGATAGCCGGAGGGATCATGGTAAAATTATTTTTATTGATTTAAGAGATCGCAGCGGTTTAATTCAAGCTGTTTTTTTACCTAATCACAAAGAAGCGTATGTTATTGCTGAAAAATTACGCTCTGAATGGGTTCTAAAGATTAAAGGTAAGGTAAATAGTCGACCAGGAAATATGATCAATGACCGTATAATTACAGGTAAAATTGAAATTGAAATATTAGAAATAGAAGTTTTGTCAGAAGCTAAAACACCACCCTTTGAAATTTCTAGTACTGGGTATGAAATAGGAGAAGAAACCAGAGTTAAATACAGATATTTAGATTTAAGAAGAGAGCGGATGAAAGATAACATGGTCTTAAGACACAAAGTAGTTAAATTTGTCAGAGATTATTTAGATCAAGAAGGATTTTTAGAGATAGAGACACCTATCTTAACCAAATCTACGCCAGAAGGTGCTAGAGATTATGTTGTCCCATCTCGTTTGTATCCTGGTAATTTTTATGCTTTACCTCAATCTCCCCAGCAATACAAACAATTATTAATGATTGCTGGAATGGAAAAATATTTTCAATTTGCTAGATGTTTTAGGGATGAAGATACCAGAGGGGATAGACAACCGGAATTCACTCAAATGGACTTGGAAATGTCTTTTGTAGAAAGAGAAGATGTTATGGCTTTAAATGAAAAATTATTAATTTCTTTAATTTCAAAAATCACACCTGAAAAGAAAATTCAAGAAATTCCCTTTCCTCGTTTGTCATATCAGGAAGCCATGGAGAAATATCAAACAGACAAACCAGATTTGAGAAAGGATAAAAACGATAAAGATCTTTTGGCTTTTTGCTGGATAATAGATTTTCCTTTTTTTGAAAAAAATGATGATGGCAGTTGGACATTTACGCACAATCCTTTTTCTGCCCCTATATCAGAGCATTATAATTGGCTGATCAAACACGAAAATATAGACAAGATTATTGCTACGCAATACGATATCGTATCAAATGGATACGAATTAGGTGGAGGTGGTATTAGAAATCACAAACCAGAAGCTTTAAAATCTGTGTTTGAAATTATGGGTTACAGTGACGAGAGAATTGAAAATAATTTTGGCCATATGTTAGAAGCTTTGTCATATGGTACGCCTCCTCATGGTGGTATTGCCTGGGGTTTAGAAAGATTAATCATGTTGCTTTCTAATGAAGCTAATATTAGAGAAGTAATGGCTTTTCCTAAAACAGGAGACAGTCGTGATTTAATGATGGACTCTCCTTCTAAATTAGATGATAAGCAAATAAAAGAATTGCATTTAAAAATTAATTAATCTTGACTTAATTTTCTGTTCAGATATATTGGAATTGAGGTTTTGTTTAAAGCATCTGGAATCGATTTAGACCAAATTTATTTTCCAAGGGATCCCAAAGAGCCAGGCTCCGTGGAGTCTGGATGAGGGAACCCACCTGGTATTAAGCTAAATTCGATCCGGAAGCGGCAACAAAGCCTCTTTTAATATAATATTTGACCATATAGATATTTTCTGATATATTATGGTCTGCGTAATAAAAAAATTAATAGAAAATAAAAAACATGTCAAAAGTGTGCCCTTTATGTGATAAAAGATACAATGTAGCTGTTAACAGAGTAAAAGCGAGATCTAGGTATAATCCGACTTCTACTCATCGTCAACTGCCTAATTTGCAATGGACCAAAGATGCCGATGGTAAAAGAATCAAGGTTTGTGTTAAATGTTTAAAAACTTTAGCTAAAAAATTTAAAAAGAATTAATTTAGAATATGGGAAAAATAGAAATAGTCAAAGAAAAATGTTTAGGTTGTGGGTTGTGTGTTGGTCTTTGCCCTGAGGTTTTTGAATTAAAAGAAAATAAATCTTCTGTGAAGGATAATATTGATGTAGAAAAGAATGAAACTGATATTAAAAATGCGAAAGATAGCTGTCCTGCCCAGGCTATTAATATATTAGAATAAAACATCGGGCTGTGGCGCAGTTGGTAGCGCGCACCTATGGGGTGGGTGAGGCCGTGGGTTCAAGTCCCACCAGCCCGACCAATTTAGATTTTCTTAAAATAAACTATCAAAATTAACTGATATTTGTTAAAATACAGTTATTGAAGTTATATTTGACATAATTTAAACTATATTCTTGATAATACTACTAAGATTATTGAGATTAATAAATAAATATTATTATGGATAAAAAAGAATTATTAAAATTATTGATTAATGTTCCAGAAGAAGATCAAACGACTGAATTTAAACGATTAGGTGGGGAAAATGCCGTAAGAAAGATTGTTGAGACTATAGTTGCTATGGCTAATGCAGAAGGTGGAACAATCGTACTTGGAGTTGATGATCCAGAGAAGACAGATAAAAAAGGTTTAGATAGATTGTTTGGCATAGAAGAAAGCAAGGAAAATTTTGATGCGATTGGTCGTGAAATTCAAAAAGTAATTCCTCCTCTCTCGGGTATATGGCCTCCACAAATAATTTTTATTGAAGAAATAAAAAAAAGCATTGCGTTGGTTTTTATTCCTAAATGCAATGATGACTTTCGTCATTTTAATAATAAAGTTATTTTGCGTCAGCAAAAGAGCAATATTGAATTAAACCCCCATGAGGTTGTAACTTTTTCGTATGCCAAAGGTTTTAAACGGGCAGATATTGAATTGGTTAAAGTTGATTTTTCATTATTGGACACTAGTTATTATCATGAATGGAAAAATTCGCGGAAAATTTTAGAAACAGATATTAAAGATGTTTTGGAAAAAACCGGCTTAGCAAGAAAAGATGATCAAAATTATTTATTGCCAACAAGAGCAGCGGTGCTTTTATTTGCTGAATATCCCACAAATTTAATGGATGCGAAATGTACTATTAGAATATTTCAATATTCTGGAAAGATTGAAAAAATAGGTAATACGCCTAATTTAGTAAGTGTTCCAGAAACAATGCATGGACCAATCATTAAAATTATCAATGACGCGCAAGAATTTGTATTGCGGTTATTGCGAGCGGGAATTACCATTCCTCATTCGGGCTTTATTAATAAATATAAAATTCCTGAACGAGCGATAAAAGAAGCTATTACTAATGCTGTCATACATAGAGATTATTTTTTAAAAAGAGACATAGAGATAAAGGTTTTTGAAGATAGGATTGAAATTGAAAATCCAGGACTGTTACCGTTTAATATAACAGCAAGTAATATTGGCAAGGTACGAGCTGATGGGTATAGGAATGATTTGCTTGTTAAAATTTTACGCGAATATTCTAATAGGCCTAATCTTGATCAAAATGAAGGCGTTCGGGCTATGCGGGCAGAGATGAAAGCTCAAAATTTATATCCACCAATTTTTATTACGTACCCCCATCTTAAAGATTCTGTGCGAGTAGTATTGATTAATGAGTTTGTTGCTACCGAATGGCAGAAAATAAGCGATTATCTTGAGAAAAATAAATATATAGCCAATGCAGAGGCTCGTAAAATAACTGGAACTGAGCAGCGTGATAAGATGACGCAAATTTTTAAAAAATGGGTTGAGCAAGGATTAATCGTCCAAATTAAACCTCAAAGCGGTTATGTAAAAGAAACGAAATATAGGTTACCAAATAGCAACGAGATAGAGACAAGAAAATTTACAAGATAATTAAAAATCTTGTAAAAATAATATTCAATGATTAAGCGGTAAAATTTGATTTTTACACTATATTTTACGATATAGATAGATTGAGAATGAAATTAATGTAAAAAATGCTAAAGAAAGTTGTCCAGCTCAGGCTATTAATATATTAGAATAAAACATCGGGCTGTGGCGCAGTTGGTAGCGCGCACCTATGGGGTGGGTGAGGCCGTGGGTTCAAGTCCCACCAGCCCGACCAATATTAGAATAAAAAAAAGGAGTCAAATTGCGACTCCTTTTGTTATTTTGCTTATATAATGTTAATACTAACCTTTCTCTGGAAGACCCCATTTAATGTTTTATTGATCTCCCATAAGGTTCTTTTATTTAGAGCGCTACTGTCATTAACGCACAATGTTACATGAGGCAACCCATTTGTTATGCCTTTACAATACTGTGTTTCAGAGATATCTTTTATCTGCGAAAGCAATATGGAGAACAAAACCAATAGTTGCTCATCGGTTTCTTTCGGAAAAAATAGAGCTCTTGTAAATCCTTTTCCCGAAAGCCTTACTTTAATGATTCCGTTTGGCTTACTTTCCTGCATAACGCCTCCTTTAAAATTTTTTTCAAAAAACCTTTTTATAGATTAAAATAAAACACTCAAATTGTCAACTTTTGGAATTCTTAAATTAAAAAGGAACCTTACGATGAAGGTTCCTGTATGACAATTTTTTCTAAAAAAATCTCTTCCAATATTCTCGCGATTTCCGAGATATTGGGGTAGTGGCTACACGCTAAACTTATAAACAGCTTAGGGGCTTTTTCCATTATGGAAATGGTTGCCTGTAGTTTTATAGCTAACGCTACAAAACTAGCATCTATCTTTTGGTTATCCAAAGGAGAAAGATTCTCTCCTAAAGAGGGGAACAAGACAATAATATTTGTTCCCTGGTTTTTGATCACTATTTCCATCTCGGCCTCCTTTTGAAATGTACTAATTTTAGCTTAAACCAAAAACATATTTTGTCAAATTTGATATTAAGTGATAGAAAAGCAAACCCCGCCCCCTTTTTAGGGGCGGGGTTTGTGGTTTTTTTGATCCGTACGGATTGTCACAACCTCCCTTGTACTTTGTTCGATTGTAACGTTTGCGCATTAACAATATAGGATATTTAGAAATCATTGTCAATATAAAAATAGTTAAAATCCTGTCTTTTTGATTTAGATAGATATATAATATATACAAAGGTTGGTTTAATTTATTAAAAAATAAAAATATGAATAATAATAGGTTAGTTTTATTTTTTGTAGGTTTGATTTTTGTTTGGGTAGGTGTGCTTTGTGGTTGGATGTTGGCTCAGAAATATATGAACCCTGTGTCTAAGCCAGTTTTTGTTTATAATGAAAAACAAAAGGAGAAAAATATAGTTGAAGATCGATTTTTAGCCAAAGAAGGCTTTCGTACTTTATTACCTATAGGTTGGTCAGAAACTTCAGGCTTACCAGGTATCTCTTTCATGGCTGTTAATTCCCAAGAAGAAAATACTGACCCAGCTGTACAAAAAATAAATTTCAAAACTTATTATGCTGTTAAATATGACAAATTGGTTGGCAAGAGTTTGGTAGAATTTGCTAAATATTACAAAGATTTGATTAAACAATCTATTATTGGTATTTCCTACGAGAAAGAAGGGGAGCGTAAGTTTAATGACAAAGATGGATATACTTTAGAAGGTTTAGCTAATCAACAGGGAGCTGAAATTAAATTTTTAATTGTATTTCTAAAAGGCAAAGGAGATGATGTTTGGATATTGTCTTTTGATACAGCTTTGAACAATTGGGGAAAATACATTAATCAATTTGAAAATATCATTTCAAGCTTTGAAATCAATTAATATTTTAAAATCCGTTTTTTTATTAGATTTTAGGAAAAAATAAAACGAAATAGAATTAATTAAAATTTTGTTTTTATGGGATTTAATTTTATTAAGAGATATTATTCCTTTATTAAGTAATTTTGCTTGACAGTTGTTTTTTAACAGAAACCTATAATATATGATATAATAAAAACAATAATTAAATTATCAAAAATATGAATAAAGGTATTAGTAATATTATAGGAGTCATCATAGTGGCTGTTATTTTAATATGTGGTATTGGCGGATATATGTATTTTAAAAATAAACAAGTTGGACCTGTTTCTACCACATACAAACTTCGTGATGTTGGGCCTGCAGGTGGGATAATATTTTACGATAAAGGTTCTTATTCTAATGGTTGGAGGTATCTAGAAGCGACGCTAAAAGATCAGAGCGAAGTGGCAACTTGGGGTTGTTTTGGAACATCTATATCTGGAGCAGATGAAACAGCAATAGGAACAGGCCATCAAAATACACATGATATGATTGCGGCTGGTTGTACCAACGCTGCTCAATTAACTCATGGTGTAACAATAAATGGTTACAGTGACTGGTTCTTACCATCAAAAGATGAGTTAGCTCAGTTATATGTAAACAGAGCAGCAATTGGGGGCTTTACCACGCACGGTTATTGGAGTTCGTCGGAGAGCAATGCTAGCTTCGCGTGGCTACAGGACTTCTACTATGGCTACCAGCTCAACGTCGGTAAGAGCTACGCCTACTATGTGCGTGCTGTCCGGGCTTTTTAACAATTTAACCATTTAACCATTAAGACCAAAGGGGTTATACCCCCTTTGGTCGAAAAATAAAATATATATGGCATATACTACAGCTTGAAAGTTTT
>Ga0247841_10000273_pt1 | contig 141056 bp, 107 predicted proteins | sample LaCruzMarch2015__2_FD_192410 | JGI IMG/M metagenome (GOLD analysis project Ga0247841, IMG submission 192410) | Freshwater microbial communities from meromictic Lake La Cruz, Castile-La Mancha, Spain - LaCruzMarch2015_18m | ecosystem: Environmental > Aquatic > Freshwater > Lake | place: Spain...
CACAGTTAGCTTCATATAATATAGCTTTATATAGCTACAAATATACGAATTCAATTTGACAAAAAAAAGAGGTTTGATGCCTCTTTAGTAATTATTTTCAAAAATGTATGTGTCAAACTTCCGGGGATTTCGTTGTAGGTTTTCCGAAGCGTCAGTTCGGCATTGTAGGCGGGCATGACCACCACTATCTTACGTCCATTAATCATGATAAAACTGGTTTAAGCCGCAAATATACAAAAAAAAATAACGGCGGTTTTTTCTGATTTCGCGAACAAAGTGTTTTTCGTACCTTTGCGGAATAGTAACACTACGCTTCATGAAAGATTTCATCCAGTTGCTTTTTCGCCTTGTGCCTCCCTATAAAAGAAAGGTTTTTCTGAACGTACTGAACAACCTGCTTGCCACCATCTTCAGCCTGTTTTCCTTTGCCATGATCATTCCGATCCTGGAAATGCTTTTTAGAACGAAGAAAACAGCCACTCTGGTCATGGAATCGCTGTCCGGATCCGACATCAGTCAATGGGGCCCAGCTTTGAAAAATAATTTCTACTATTTCATCACCAACGTCATCCAAAACTATGGCGGAGGGACCACTTTATTGATTTTGGGTTCGTTCCTGGTTTTTATGACGGCTCTCAAATCAGGCTTTGCCTACATGGCTGCCCGAAACATGGTCACCATCCGTACCGGCGTGTTGCGCGACCTTCGCAACGGCATTTTCAGCAAAATCGTCGAATTGCCGTTGAGTTTTTTCTCCGAAGAAAAAAAGGGTGATATCCTTTCCCGCATGTCGGGCGACGTGAGTGAAGTGGAGAATTCCGTCATGAGTTCACTCAACATGGTGTTCCAGAACTTCATCATGATTGTCGTTTATTTCACCACGATGGTCTTCATAAGCTGGGAATTGACCATGTTCGTGCTGGTGATGCTGCCTTTTGCCCTCTTTTTAATGGGCAGAGTGAGCAAGCAACTCAGAAAACCGTCTCGCGAAGGCCAAGCGCAACTGGGGGAATTGCTTTCACAAGTGGAAGAAACGCTTTCGGGCCTTCGAATCATCAAAGCCTTCAATGCGGAAGACAAAATCAAGGGAAGGTTCACCAGGCAGAATGAAAAACTTCGAGAAACCATGCGTAAGATTGCACGTCGGCAACAATTGGCCCACCCCTTGAGTGAGTTGTTGGGGACCACCATCATCGCCATGGTCGTCTGGTTCGGAGGTTCGCTCATCATCGGAAATCGAACCACCATCGTGGGTTCGACCTTCATTTACTACCTCATCATTTTTTACAGCATCATCAATCCGGCCAAAGCGTTTTCGCAGGCTTGGTACACCATTCAGCGCGGCATGGCCTCGATGGAACGCATCGATATGATCCTTTCGGCCGAAAACACCATTCTTGACCCTGAAAAACCCGAACATATTTCCGATTTCACGGGCGAAATCCGATATGAGAAAGTCGGCTTCCGCTACCAGTCGGAGCCGGTGCTTTACCACATTGATTTGGTGGTGCCTAAAGGTAAGACCGTTGCGCTGGTGGGCCAGTCCGGCTCCGGAAAATCAACTTTGGTGGATTTGCTGCCCCGTTTTTACGACGTGGGAGAAGGCCGAATCACCATCGACGGTCACGACATCCGCAACCTGCCCATCCTCGAACTCCGCCATTTGATGGGCAATGTGAACCAGGAAGCCATCCTGTTCAACGACACCTTTTTCAACAACATCGCCTTCGGGGTGGATAAAGCCACCTTGCAACAGGTGGAGGATGCGGCCAAGATTGCCAACGCCCACGACTTCATCAGTGCCTCCGAAAACGGTTACGACACGAACATTGGCGACCGCGGGGGTAAACTCTCAGGTGGTCAACGCCAACGCATCAGCATTGCCCGGGCCATTTTGAGGAATCCACCCATTTTGATCTTGGACGAAGCTACTTCGGCCTTGGACACCGAATCCGAAAAACTGGTTCAAGAAGCCTTGGAAAACTTGATGAAGAACCGCACGACCATCGTCATTGCCCACCGTCTTTCGACCATCCGCAACGCAGACCTCATCTGCGTGATGCACGAAGGCCGTATCGTGGAACGGGGCACGCACGAGGAACTCCTTAAAAAGAAAGGAGCCTTCAAACGGCTGTACGATATGCAATCTTTTTAAAATTTATGCTATTTTAAAAAATATTCACACAAAGTGTTGCAGTTCCGAATTTTATCCGTTCCTTTGCCACACTTGTACGATGCAAGTTAATCATCAATTTATTTATTTTTTATCTATTTATTTATTATGAACATTTACATTGGAAACTTGAACTACAGTGTTCGGGAAAATGACCTTAAAGAAGTAATGGAAGATTACGGCACCGTTGTTTCCGTGAAAATCATCAAGGACCGCGAAACCGGTCGCTCCAAAGGTTTTGCTTTTTGCGAAATCGAAGAAGAAGAAGGCGCAAAGAAAGCTATTGCTGAACTGAACGGTTCAGAATATGGCGGTCGCCCGATGGTTGTCAAGGAAGCTCTTCCTAAGAACTAAAACACACACTATCTTGTCAGTACTCACTTAACCACATAAGTCTCATCAAAAAAACCGCCTTCTTTCGAAAGCGGTTTTTTTATGCTGTAACGTCACGTAAAAAAATGGTCCAAGATAATTCCCAGACCATTTCTATTTATAGGAAATCGTACTATTCAAGAAATGCCAGCACCTGGTTCTTCTCAACCATCTTCCCCTGCGACACTTCCACTTGCAGAATCTTACCGTCGGCACTGGCCGGAACCGGTTCAATACCGTAGTAATTCTGAATCCAGCAAATTGGTTCGCCAGCCCTGAAAGCGGTCCCGGGTAATGGAGCAGTGGAGTAATCCACATAATCGATCTGCCAAAGTACTTGACCGGAACAAGGAGCCTGAACGGCAATCGCTGCAGGGTGGTTCTTGCGCAGGGTTTCCACGTCGACACTCGGAACTTCGACCACGGGACGCACCACAATCTTGGGTGTACCAGCCTTTTCGCGGGCTTGTTCCAGTTCTTGTTCAAAACGTTGCTTGGCCACACCAGACTTATAATCACGGTATTGACGTTCGTGCATGGCAAGTTCGAACAATTCTTCGTCGTCTTCACCACAATCCCAACCGTTCTTTTCCATTTCAGCACGGTAGCCTTCCAAGGCATCCGGATACGCATCTTGTGGGGTTCCGGTGTAGAAATCCCAACCGTTTTGTTTCACCCAGTCAATAATTTCTGGAGCCAGTTCACCGGGAAGCATGCCGGTTTTTCCGAGTATCATGTTGCGGCTGTCCGGATCCACCTGAGAGAAACGGGGTTCCCCTTTGGCCAGTGAGAAAATATTCATCAGCGCGATGTTTTTGACATACTGGCTGAACGGTGTAACGAGAGGTGGATAGCCGAGTTTGGGCCATACGTAGGCAACTTCGTCGAAGAGTTGCACCACCAAGTCGTTGAAAGGCACTTCGCGTTTTCCTTTGGAACGCAGGGCCATATTGATGGCGCCGTGCATGCCTTTCAGGTCGGACATCATGGAGCCCATCATCCCACCGGGTAGGCCGCAGCCCACCAACAGGGAAGACATGATCTTGTTGCTCGGATCGATGAAGAAACCTAGAAAGTCGTCGATGAAACCTTGCGTCATCGAACGGGCTTCCATATAGGCTTTCATGTTGATTTCAGGTACCAGGAAACCGGCATCTTTCAACATGGCTTGTACTGTGATTACGTCGGGATGGCTCATACCCCATGAAAGCGGCTCCATGGCCACGTCAATGTATTCGGCACCCGCTTTGGCTACTTCCAGCATGGAGGCGATGGAGAAACCCGGACCGGAATGACCGTGGTATTCGATGGGCACGTTCGGATGGCGTTGCTTCATGGCCGTGACCAAACGACCTAAAAAAGCTGGACGACCGATACCGGCCATGTCCTTGAGGCAAATTTCGTCGGCACCGAAATCCACGAGCGTATCGCAGAGGTTGGTGTAGTATTCGACCGTATGAATGGGTGAGGAAGTGATGCACATGGCGGCTTGGGAAATCATCCCAGCTTCCTTGGCATACTTCACGGAAAGTTCGAGGTTGCGCGGGTCGTTGAGTCCGCAAAAGGAACGGGAAATGTCGGTGCCTTGGGCTTTTTTCACCTTGTACATGAGGCGACGCACATCGGCTGGAACCGGGTTCATGCGGATGCCGTTCAGGGCGCGTTCCAACATGTGGGTCTGAATCCCGACATCGTTGAACGGCTGCGTCCATTCGCGTACCGCTTTATTGGGGTTTTCACCGAACAGAAGGTTCACCTGTTCAAAAGCGCCACCGTTGGTTTCTACTCGGGCAAAACAATCCATGTCGATGATGACTGGGGCGATTTGCTTCAACTGGTCCACGCGGGGCACATACTTACCGGACGATTGCCACATGTCTCGGTAAAGGAGACTGAATTTGATTTCTCGTTTCATTTTTGAGCGATAATTTCGCACGGGACTCGTACAGACTTTGGCGACCGATCAGGTTGAAGGCGACAGGGTTCCATGTGTTGCATTAAAAAAAAGCCTCCGAATCATCAATAAAAACGTGCAGTTCGGCCGTTTTCAAGGATTTCGGATTGACACCACAAAATTACGGAAAAATTTCTTTAATTACCCCAACAAGCACCTAGAAAAATTTCATAAAAAATGCATTTAATTGCGTTTTTTACGCTTCTTAACAAAAACGAGGTAAAGCACGAAGAGAATTCCGATGCCCAGAGCCACCCATTTCAATTGATCGAAATGTTCCATCAAGACTTCTTGGTTTTTGCCGAAATAATAACCCAGCAAGGAAAGGATGGCGTTCCAGATGAAGGAACCAGTGAAGGTATAGAAGAGGAATTTCTTGAAATCCATTTTAGCCAGTCCTGCCGGAATGGAAATGAGGTGCCGGATGCCGGGCACCAGCCTACCCACAAAGGTGGAGGTATTGCCGTTCTCCACAAAATAGTTTTCGGCCTTTTGGAGCTTTTCCCGGTTGATGAAAAAGAATTTGGCGGCTTTGCTGTCGGCCAATCCGTAAATGATGGTACGGCCCAAGGTCCTGGACAACACGTAATTGAAGGTTGCGCCCAACACGCAGCCGATGGAGGCGAACAAAATGATCAGGAATAGGTTCAGGTCTCCCTGAGACGCTTTCCAGGCAGCGGGAGGCAACACTAGTTCGCTTGGCAGCGGAATGAAGGTACTTTCGATGGCCATTAGAATGGTGATGGTCAAATAGGTCATGTTCTGGATGTACCAATCGAGCAGGCTGGAAAAAATGTTCAGGAAAATCATTTTGGCTTCGTGTTTGCGCGTTAAACGGACACGAAGATAGTAATTTCGTCAGAATTACGAAAATGGAGTCTGAACAAGCAATGTTGCATTGATTTTTGGCAAGACGCTATAAGATGTCTTAAAAGAGTGCCAAGGTCAAGGCGCTCTTTTGAGACATCTTTAGAACCGTTTGGTGTACCGATGGCAATATGGTTGCGTGCCTTCGCGAACGTAATGGTCCTGATGATACTCTTCTGCCTCCCAAAAGGTCGTGGCTGGTGTTACCTTGGTCACCACGTCCAGCCCTTTGGCCCTTAAAAGTGCGATGAGTTTCTCGGCAACGACTTTTTGCTCCGGGGAATTATAAAACACTTCCGAGCGGTATTGGTCGCCAATATCGGGACCTTGCCCGTTTTCCTGCGTAGGGTCGTGGATTTCAAAAAACAACTTTGCCAGCGTTTCGTAATCGGTTTTAGACGGATCGTACGTTACGCGAACCGCTTCCGCATGACCTGTGGTATGATTGCAGACTTGGCGATAAGTCGGATGGTCCACGTGCCCGCCGATATACCCTGAAACGACAGAAATCACACCGGGATTCTGCTGAAGCAAGTGTTCGACGCCCCAGAAACAGCCGCCAGCGAAAATGGCGGTTTGGTACAATTTCAAGGTTTCCACCTGAACGGGAGTGAAACTGACGGAGATGGAATTGACACAGTGCCGGGTATTCTTGGATGTATAGCCTTCTCCTTCGAAAACGTGCCCCAAATGTCCGCCGCAATTGGCGCAGACAATTTCTGTCCGTCGACCGTCCGCATCTGGAATGCGCTTAACCGCACCGGGAATCGCATCGTCGAAACTGGGCCAGCCGCAATCGGACTTGAATTTGGTTTCGGAACGATACAAAGGCGTGCCACATTGTTTGCAGGTATAGGTGCCCGACTTGTCAAAGTTCACAAATTCACCAATGTACGGACGTTCGGTTGCCTTTTCCAGCAGCACCGCTTTTTCGTCGGGAGTTAGAAATTTCATAGAAGTGGTCGTTAGGGAGGAAGTGGATACATTTAAGGCTGAGGGCACTGTTTCTTTATTTGCCGATGATCCGTTGCAGGAACACCAGGCAAGAAGCAGGATGGGCAGCCAAAATAAGATTGTTTTTTTCACTGTTTAAAGGTACGCCATCGTATAGGGTTTGTCAAGGACAAATTCTTGAATCGCACATCAATAAAATCTATACAAAACCCGCTTTTATAGATCGAGACAGATGCCGGTTTGCAGGCGGCGGAATGGATAATCCCTCAAGGCATGTTGGTATTGAATAAAAAGAGTGGCAGGCCCGCTTCGGTAATTGATTTTTCCACGCAACACCAAGGGTTTGTCACCTTGATCCAACCAACCGCTGTAACCCTGAATACCGCTTTCAATGGTCCAGTTTGAGGCGCTTAACAGCATTTTTCCACCAAACAAAGGGGCATCGTTCTGGTGTTCCTCATTGAGTTGGTAGCAGAGGAAACCGTAATTTCCAACAAAGCGCAGTTCATCCAGAAAAGAGCCTTTGAAATGGATGGATTTCCCGGCGGTCAGATTGAAATAATAGCCTGGCGTATCGAAATAACGGGCACTGGCGGAGGTTTTGGAGGAAGAGGTTTTGAGAACGATTTCTAGGTTCAGGTCGGGTTGCCAACGTTTTTCCCGAAGCAAACCGATCAAAGTAGATAGGTAAAAATCGCCAATGAGGAAGGTTTCTTCGGGGTTTTCAATTTGAGAGGCACGTTGGTCGCGAACGGCAAGCGTTGTTCGGTAGTGTTCTGCCAAGACACCCCAACCACTTAATGTCAATTTTCCAGTGATGGCGGCATAAACCAAACGGGTGGAAAGGCTTTGCGTCTGGTCTCCGTAACCCCAAAAAACATCGGTGGAGACTTCAGCCTGATGCTTTAAAGGAACTCTGCCGTCAAAGATTTCGGGCACTGGCAAGGCGTTCGGTCCAAAAAAGCCAGCGGTATAGGTCATGTATTGGTACCAGTCCTTGTCGGGATTGTAATGGTGGACATCCTTCCACCATTGAGGAGGTTCAAGCGCCATAACAGAAAATGCCAACATCCATAAAAGTGTTGGTAGAAGCGATTTAAGGAAATGGGCCAGAAATGTTCGGGTCATCTTGCATTGGATTAAAGCGTGCAGAAAGTTACAAATAATTTTGTTTTAGGAACTATAAAATAAAATTTGCAACTTTACAATTATAAAACCATACGATTCGAATGCCTTTTCGTTCTATTATTGTATTTATACTGTTTGCAACTTTATTGTTACATAGCGGTTTTTCGCATACCATCGAAATAAACACGGTTCATTTCCCTCAAATGGGTCAGAATGAACATGAGGTGATGAAATTGACAGAAAACTGGCAATTCTATTACGGCAAACACCTGTCTGCGCTCGAAATGGAGAGCCTTCGAACGGAGGACAAATACTTCATACCCGCTCCATCAAACTGGATGAACGTGAAAAGGCAGGGAAAAATCACACCGGCTATTGGTATTGCAACCTATTATTTAAAGATCGTCATCGACACAACATACACCCACCTATCGAGCAATTATGCGTTCAGGGTAGGAGACATCACCTCCGCATATACGATGTATGTCAATGATTTGCGCATCATGAATACCGGGAATGCAAGTCCGACCGAAAATGGTTTCCAGCCAGGCTATTATCCGCATGTGGGCTTTATACACACCATTGACGATACTTTACGGGTAATCATTCACGTGAGCAATTTCTTTTACCCTCATTTTTCGGGCATTTCAAGACCCATTCTTTTCGGACAGGAGAAGGAGGTCAGCAGGTTGCAGATTCAATCAACAGTACTGAGCATTTTCCTGCTGTGCATCTTTGGTATTTTGTTCTTTTTCGAATTAGTGGTCTTTATCGCAAATCCCAAAGAGCGGTCCCATCTCATGGTTAGTATATTGGCACTTATCATCTTGAATAAAATGCTGTTGGATAATGAAATGACCATTTTCCATTTTTTCCCAGACTTAAACTATTACCTGGGGTATCGGTTTTGGCTGCTTACCCTGATGTGCATTCCCATTTTATACAGTCTTATCAAAGGGTCTTTTCCGCATGAAATGCACCGCCTTGCAAGTATCGTTGTGTACATTATTTATGGTATATTGGGCATATCCATTTTAATACTGCCTTTACCCTTTTTGTTGGAATATCTGATGTGGGTCATTTATTTCGCCATTACCAACATCCTGTATATATTCTATGTGTTGATACGCGCACTCATCAATGGGCGGAAATATGCCTTACCGCACTTCTTAAGCTTTTCCGTGGCGATGGCCTGCATCTTGTACGACCTTTTCATGATAACAGATCCGAACAAAGTCAATTTTATTTCACAAATCGGCATTGGTCTATACTTGGTGACGCAGACGTCCATCATCTTACTGCGATTTATCCAGTCGCATAAGCTATCGCTTAAATTGACCGCAGAGTTGGAAGAGGCCAACCAGGGTCTGGAAGCCATGGTGGAGAAACGCACCAAGGAGTTGCAACAGACCAATTCGAAACTCGAGAAAATAAACAATCAAAAGAATTTCATTCTGGCAACAACGACGCACGACCTAAAGAATTCCTTCAATATCCTGAATAATTGTTCCGATATCCTGTTTGATGATGTTGCACTGACGAAGGAGCAACGATTGTATGCAGGTTTGATTCAGGAAGCTTCCCACAATGGATACAGGGTCCTTCAAAATATTTTGAGTTGGGCTAGAATGCAAATAACCAATTATTCCGGAACAAACGTGATTCGGGATTTGAGAAGTTTGGCGGTGATGGAAATCGACACTTTTAAAAATCAACTCAAAGATAAGAACCTACGTGTGCGGGTGGAGGTGGATAACAATCTTCTGTTTCTATGTGATAAAGAACAGATATACAGCATCTGTCGAAACCTGTTGTCGAATGCCATCAAGTTTAGTCAGCCCGGTGGAGAAATCGTTTTCAGCAACTCGGTAATGGAAAATATGGTGGAAATTTGCATTCACGACAATGGCATCGGGATGAGCCCCAAAATGATAGAAACGCTATTTGACAACACCATGGACAATAAGCGACAGGGGACTGCCGGGGAAAACGGTTCCGGACTGGGCATGATCATTGTCAAAGAGCTGGTCGAAAGCAACAACGGCAGCATTTCCTGCATCAGCGAGCCGGGTAAGGGAACCGATTTCATCCTCTTGTTCCCTCGAATCATCGAATAGGCCTATTTGACGATCACTCTGGAAGTGGGTGCCAGGTTATGGTTCCGCAAATCCATTTGTTCCACCACTTTTTCAGCCAAACTTCGGAAAGCTTGGCCGGTGATGGAATCCGGATTCAACGCCACGGGTCTGCCCTCGTCGGCTCCTTCGCAAATGCTTTGTATAAGGGGAATCTGACCCAACAAGGGGAGGTTCATTTCTTGGGCGAGTGACTTGCAGCCTTCCTTTCCAAAAAGGTAATATTTACTGGAAGGGAGTTCTGCCGGTGTGAACCAAGCCATGTTTTCGATCAAACCCAATACGGGAACATTGACTTTTTCACCCTGAAACATGCTGATGCCTTTGCGAGCGTCGGCTAAAGCGACTTGTTGGGGCGTGCTCACCACCACCGCGCCGGTAATGGAAAGCGTTTGCACCAGGGTCAAGTGGATGTCGCTGGTACCGGGTGGCAGGTCGATGAGAAAGTAATCCAGATCACCCCAATTGGCGTCGGAAATCAGTTGCTTCAAGGCATTCGAAGCCATGCTTCCTCGCCAGAGAACGGCATCCGTTTGACTCACAAAAAATCCGATGGACAGGACCTTGACGCCGTAGCGTTCTTCCGGTACAATCATGTCTCTGCCACCTATCGGCGTTATAATGGGTCTGGCGTTTTCGATGCCGAACATTTTAGGAATGGAGGGGCCGAAAATATCGGCGTCCAGCAAACCGACTTTGTAACCCTGAGCGGCAAGTGCCACGGCCAGGTTGGCTGAAACGGTGGACTTCCCTACCCCGCCTTTTCCAGAGGAAATGGCCAATATGTTTTTGACGCCAGGAAGGAGTTTGTCAGGTTCTGGCCGAGCGAGTTGAGCGGCATGGACGTTGATGGTCACGACCGCTTGTTCGTCCGCGTAGGTATGAATGGCGGTTTCAGCCGCTTTGCAAACGGATTTGAGAAACGGATCGTTTGGTTTTTCGAACTTCATGCTGAAGCTTACGTTCATGCCGTCGATGCGCAGGTCGTCTTCGACCATGCCCGATGAAACGATGTCCTTGCCGGTGCCGGGGTAACGGACCTTGCTCAGGGCATCCAAAATGAGTTGGGGATATAGTGCCATAGTTATTTTAGGATTAGGTGATTTGGGGCAGTGTTCGGGCACTTCTGCCGAAACTGCGGTACGGGTCGGGCTCAATTTCAGTCTCGGATTCGATCCAGTCGGTACGCTGGGTCATTTCAAACTGGATATATTTGATGGTCAAGCTGCGTTGCAGCCATTGATTCTCGTAGAACGTCTGGATGGAAAGGATATTGTCTGCCCAACCGCAATGATACAGGTCTTCGGTCTGCATGACAACGGGCAGGTTGTTGGTTTTCACCATTTCCACCGTGTAGTTAAACATGAAATTGCTGTCGGTTTTGAGGTGAATTTTGCCGCCTTGTTGGAGCAACTGCTGGTATTCGGGCATGAATCGGGTGGAGGTGAGGCGCTTGGTCACCTTTTTCATCTGTGGATCGGGGAAGGTGAGCCAGATTTCTGCCACTTCGCCTTTATCAAAAAAACGGTTGATGAATTCGATGTGGGTACGCAGGAAGGCGACATTGGTCATGCCTTTTTCGGCGGAATCCTTGGCGCCTGTCCATAAGCGGGCACCCTTGATGTCGATGCCGATGAAGTTTTTTTCAGGATACAATTCAGCCAGACCCACCGTGTATTCGCCTTTGCCGCAACCGAGTTCGAGTACAATCGGGTGGTCGTTGTGGAAAAAATCGGTTGCCCAGCAGCCTTTGTTTGCGTGGTCACCCGCTTCATATTGAGCTTGTTCGAACACATGAGCCCAGTGACGCATGTCGTCGAATTTCTTCAGTTTATTTTTTCCCATGATACCGTTTGGTGTAGGAATCGAGGGCAACCCTAATAATCAAGGACTGTTCCACATAAAAGTTGCCTTCCGAGAAATGGTTCGCGAAATTGATTTTGCCGGTTAGAAACGGCAAGCGTAGGAAATCGTAGCTCACATCGACGCGGGTGTAGAACGAGCCTCGGTAAAAGGGATCGCCCCAATACAGTTCGCCCCCCATGGAGGCGTAATCCATCATGATGCCTTCGCCCAAATAGGTGGAGGTAGCTAGGCCGAACCCTTTGTAGGCGGCATCCAGTTCGACCAGCAGACCGGTTCTGGAGGTAAATTGATCGGTGAGGGCACGATGCCGTTCCAATCCGAGCAGGGTTCCGACGCTCAAGGTTAGGGAGTCCAACCACGTTTGTCCGGCAAGGTCCAACCCGATGGCGGGATGCAACAGGACATTGTCGCGCACGCCCCGTTGTTGCAGGCTGCCGGCATGGTGGAACATCAATGCCTGTGCTTCAGCCGTGAAAATGGACATTTTATAGGCTGCGGAAGCTCCCACAAAGAAGGCTTCGTGGACGGTTTGGGATTGTTTGCCTGTCCAGTCCAAAAAGAGTTTGGCTTTAAAGTCTTCGTCGGTATATGCCAGCAGGAATCCATTCAGATTCGGTCGATAGTAGCGAATGGAATCTTGGAAAAAAGCTCTGGAGTAATCGTTCAACTGGCCTTCGCGGGCAAAACTCCCCATCATGAAACGGAAGTGCCCGTTGTCGAAAAGGTAATAGGCGGTCGGTGAACAACCGTCCAAAACATTTGGACTTCCGTACGATTTGAGTGCGTCCAACCCTACGCTGAAATGATGACTGTTTATTTTAAGGCCGATTTCAGGCGAAAATCGTACGCCGGCCATGGTCTGGTCGTTGACGTAACTGCTTCCGATAAATTCGGTATTGTCTAAGAAATGGTACATTCCGGCCTTCCACTCCAGCGTCTGGGCGGTGAGCAGATGCGACAGCATCAGCAGGAGAACCGGGAAGGCAACCTTCTTCATGGGGATTTACAAAACCGTGGTCCAGCCGTATGGATCCGGGGTTTCACCGTATTGAATCGCTCTCAGGGCGTTGTACAATTTAAGACAAGTAGGACCAGGCTCACCATTTTTCGAGAAAACGTAGCTTTTGCCGGTGTCCGCATCGTCCACTCGACCGATCGGGGTGATCACGGCTGCCGTGCCGCACGCACCGACTTCCTCAAAATTTTCGAGTTCTTCGAGCAAAACTGGTCGGCGTTCCACCGTCATGCCCATATCTTTGGCAATCTGAATAAGGCTTTTGTTGGTGATGGAAGGCAATACCGATTTGGAGGCTGGTGTGACGTAGGTGTTGCCTTTGATCATAAAGAAGTTGGCCGCGCCGCATTCGTCAATGTATTTTTTTTCTTTGGAATCGAGGTAAAGTACGGAAGCGTAACCCTTTTTGTGGGCGATATCACCGGAATAAAGGCTGGCTGCATAGTTTCCACCCACTTTGACATTTCCGGTTCCCTGCGGTGCCGCGCGGTCAAATTCGCGCATGATCACCATGTTGGCCGGTTTGAATCCGCCCTTGAAATATGGACCGACGGGTGAAACAAAAACGATGAACAAATATTCATCAGCCGGAGAAACCCCAATTTTGGCTCCAGTACCGATTAAAAGCGGACGGATATACAAGGAAGCACCTGATTCAAAGGGTGGTACGAAACGCTTGTTCAATTCGACGGCCTTGATCACGGCTTGGGTGAATTTTTCGATCGGAACCTGTTGCATCATGATGGCCGCTGCCGAATCCTGCATGCGTTTGGCATTTTCATCGAGTCGAAAAATGCGCACGTTGCCGTCCGGTCCTTTAAACGCTTTGAGGCCTTCGAACGATTCCTGACCATAATGCAGGCAAGTTGCCGCCATGTGCATGGTGATGCTTTCGGAAGTAGAAATTTCAAGTTCGCCCCAAGCTCCGTTTCTGAAGTAACAACGTACGTTATAGTCGGTTGGGATGTAACCGAAGGAAAGTTCGGACCAGTTGATGTCGTTCATAACACTAATAATTCAGATGAATGATACAAAGGTACGTTTTTTGAACTATTTTTAGGTCTGGTTCACTTTAAAAAAAAGACGCCTAAAGTCTTCCATTTTATCTTCAGGCATTATTTTTTAGGTTTTACACTTTCGTTTTATTCGTTTTTTTATAGATATTACGTATATTTGCTCCATTATTCGATAATTATTTGACATTATGTGTGGATTTATTGGAGCTTTCGAGCTCAAGCAGAATGCCCAGGAACTTCGGCCTCAAGTCCTGAAAATGGCTAAAAAACTACGTCACAGAGGCCCGGACTGGTCTGGCATCTATTGTGGCGACAAGGCCATACTGGCGCATGAACGCTTATCCATCGTGGACCCGACCTCGGGAAGTCAACCCCTCTATTCACCGGACGGAACTTGCGTGCTGGCTGTGAATGGTGAAATCTACAACCACCTCGAAATTCGCGAACGCTACAAAGACAAATACGAATTCCAAACCCAATCCGACTGCGAAGTGATTCTGGCTTTGTATCAGGACAAGGGCGTGGATTTCATCGAAGAACTCAACGGCATTTTTGCTTTTGCGCTCTACGATATGAAAAACGATGTGTACCTCATCGCCCGCGACCACATCGGCATTATTCCTTTGTACATGGGTTGGGACCGTCACGGCCAATTTTTCGTGGGTTCTGAACTCAAAGCGCTGGAACCATTCTGCGCCAAAGTGGAAGTGTTCCTACCTGGTCATTTCCTGAGCAGCACCACCGGTGTACTCGAAAAATGGTACCACCGCGAATGGACTTCCTACGATGCCGTCAAAGACAATGTGAGCTCCGTTGATAAACTGCGGGATGCGCTGGAAGCAGCCGTCAAACGTCAGTTGATGTCCGATGTGCCTTACGGCGTATTGCTTTCTGGCGGTTTGGACTCCTCCATCATTTCAGCTATTGCCAAAAAGCATTCAGCATTGCGCGTTGAAACGGGTGACCAGCAAAATGCCTGGTGGCCGCAGCTTCACTCCTTCGCTGTTGGTTTGGTTGGCTCACCCGACCTCATCGCCGCCCGCAAAGTGGCCGACCACATCAACACCGTACACCACGAAATCAATTTTACAGTAGAACAAGGACTGGACGCCATCAGCGATGTGATTTACCACCTCGAAACCTACGACGTGACAACCGTCCGCGCTTCCACCCCGATGTACCTGCTGGCCCGTGCCATCAAGGCCATGGGCGTGAAAATGGTGCTTTCGGGTGAAGGCGCCGATGAAATTTTCGGTGGTTACCTGTATTTCCACAAAGCACCGACTGCCAAGGATTTACACGACGAAACGGTTCGCAAATTGGACAAACTGCATTTATACGACTGCCTGCGCGCCAACAAATCGCTGGCTGCCTGGGGCGTTGAAGGCCGCGTGCCTTTCCTGGACAAGGAATTCATGGATGTGGCCATGACGCTGAACCCCGAAGACAAGATGTGCCGTCAGGGCCGCATCGAAAAATGGATCCTGCGCAAAGCCTTCGAAGAGTATTTGCCTGCTGAAATCGCTTGGCGTCAGAAGGAGCAATTTTCCGACGGCGTTGGTTACAGTTGGATTGACAACCTGAAAGTGGTTGCTGCCTCAAAGATTTCCGATCAGCAAATGGCTGAATGCGCCAGTTATTACCCCATCAATCCGCCGCAGAACAAGGAAGAATTCTTGTATCGCAGCATCTTTGCAGAACATTTCCCATCCTCATCGGCTGCCAGTTGTGTGCCGTCCGTACCGTCCGTGGCTTGTTCCACGCCGATTGCGTTGGAGTGGGATGAGGCGTTCAAGAAAATGAATGACCCTTCGGGGCGGGCGGTCAAAAGCGTCCACGACTCGGCTTATTAAGGTACTTTTTCCGTTCTGGAGTGGATTGCGGCGTTGTATGCAGTGTGCCAGTACTTCTTTGCTATATAATGGCAAAAAATAGTTGATAAAATTTGCTTCAAAGCCTTATTGGAAAGCGGTTTCAGTATTATAAATTGAAACCGCTTTTTTTTATTAATAAAAGTGGTTCAATACTTCGACCCTTGGGTCGGAAACTAATATGTTTGTGTAACAAACGCCCTTTAATACCTCAGGGCTTGCACCGTGGTTTTTTATTTGGTGGTTGATTTGATAAAAAATTATTATCGCCAATATATGGGCAATTATAGCCCCATAATTGCCCATATATTGGCGATAATAATTCTTACATTTTAATCAACATAGTTTCTCAACCACCCCCATCACGCCACATTATCCTTTTCATAAAGATTCTATTCCTTTGAAATTCTGAATGGGACGGCAGGTAGCCCTTCTTTGTTGAAAAAGTTAGGCATGGCGGTTTCGTTCCAGCAGAAACGGAGTTGAGCGGGTTTCATGACTTCGGGGCAGGAAACGATAACTTTGTCTTTAAGGATGATGGCTTTCGCAGCATGGAAAAGGGTATCGCCCTTGGCAGCCACTTCAAACCAGGTCAGTTCGGTTTCGGGCAAGGGCTCAAAAGCGTTGGTATGCGTGTTATGCTGACCGGCAGTGAGACCGCTTCCAACGTTGTCAAAAGTCAACACCAACGTTTTACCTTTCACTTTCATGGATTTGAACTGAGGACCCGAGCAAACCAAGTCTGTTTTCCCGTAGGTTTTGTTCAAGGCCAACAAGGATAAGCGGCGCCCGACTTCCCATTTGTACGAAGGATGAATGTTGGTAAGATCGTCCACCAGATCGGTCACAACCACTTGTCCAGTATTCGGAATGCTCAAACATTTGGTCTGTTGTTCACAGAATTTAGGTAGCAATTCCAGGGAATGTTTGATCTTTACTTTTCTTTTGCTGTAATAATATGGTGCAATCTGCACGTAATAAAACGGAGCAGTCGGATTTTTAAAAGCTGAACGCCAGGCATCCAGCATTAGTTGAGTTTTCTCTACGTAACGGGAGTCTTCGACACCGGCATTTGATTCGCCTTGATACCAAATAAATCCTTTCAGTGCAAACGGAGCCAACGGAGCAATCATGCTGTTGTACAAGGTTCCCACTTCACTTTTGTCGATTTTGATGGGTTTGTTTACGGTTTCTGCAGTAAAAACTGGAGATTGCTCGTAGGCGGAATCGGGTGTCCAGGGTTCGATGCGTGTTCCGCCCCAGTTGGAGGAAATCAGGCCGATGGGTACTTTCAGCGATTCCTGCAAATTTTTTCCGAAGTAATAGCCACAGGCAGAAAAGACGGAGAGTGTGGAATCCGTGCAGGCTTGCCACCCGGTGGTGGTGCAATCAGGCAAGCTTTTTACTTTTTGAACCAGCATCAATCGAATGTTTGAATTGCCGCCGCTGAGCCACTCCTTTTCTGCCAGGTTTTCACCGCGAAACGGTCGGGCAAACCGCTTCAAACTGAGACGCATGGGGTATTCCATATTGGATTGACCGCCACAAAGCCAAACATCGCCAACGAGGATGTTTTGTAGAACGGTATCCTGGGCGCCGGCGGAAATTCGCAAATCGCGGGGTTCAAACGAAGCAGACATGGGGTCGAGAGATACTTGCCAACGGCCATCTGGAGCTGCCAATGCATTTTTGGACTGGCCGGCAAAGGCAACGGTCACGGATTCACCGGGGAGTGAGGTTCCCCAAATGGGAACAGGCTGATCGCGCTGAAATACCATTTTGGAGGTCAGCACATTGGGAAGTTTAACGCCCGCTTGCAAGGCAAAACAGCTCAGAATGAGCGCAAAAAAGAAGATGGATAGTTTTTTCATAAGATTATCATTGTAAATCTAATTGTTTATAAACCTGCAGCTTAGAGTAACATGCTCGATCCAGGTTAAGTACGTAAAATCGTTTATTTTTCGTAATCAACGGCCATCCGGTCCGAACGAACCTCCGTTACAAAACTTTGAACGGCCTTGTGTTTTGGATGTGCCTGATAAAATTCGAGGGCCTCTTTGCTGGCAAATTCAGAATACAGCGCTACGTCACCGCTCATGGGGCCACCCACGAAATCGATACCGATTTCCAAATGGAGCAGTCCTTCGATTTGGCCGTTGAGCGCTTCGAGTTTTTCCTTGATTAGCAAAGCGTTGGTTGCTTTGTCATTCCCAAGGGCTTCGTCCTTGAGTTTCCAGAATACGATGTGTTTGATCATTGGTAGAATTGTTTGGTTAATGGTGTAAAAATAAGGAAAAAAATCGGCACCATTCGGGCCAAAAAGCAGTAAGTTAGCGTTTGGTTTCACTGTGATATAGACAGTATCGATATTGCCTATCACTTCATAGATTTGCTATATTGATATTCGACTTATATTTGCACCATCAACAAACATTTTAAAAGCGAATCGTCGCTTTCAACCTTTAAAAAAACAATCGAATTATGGCAACCATTACACTCAAAGGCGGTCCCGTTCAGACCTCCGGTTCTCTTCCCGCAGTAGGCTCCCAAGCCAAAGATTTTTACCTGACTGGTGCCAACTTGGCTGATGTCAGCTTAGCAAATTATGCAGGCAAACGCTTGGTATTGAACATCTTCCCCAGTGTTGACACCGGTGTTTGCGCCGCCTCCGTTCGTCAATTCAACAAAGAAGTCAGCAACATGAGCAACACCGTTGTTCTTTGCATTTCTGTTGACACCCCCTTCGCTTTGGCCCGTTTCTGTGGAGCTGAAGGCCTGACCAACGTCGTTACCCTAAGCGAACTCCGCGCCCGCAGCTTCGGCGAAGACTACGGCTTGCGCATCATCGATGGTCCTTTGGCCGGTGTTTTCTCCCGCTGCGTGATCGTTTTGGACGAAGCCGGCAAAGTCATCTACACCGAACAAGTTCCCGAAATCACCCAGGAACCCGACTATGCTCCTGTGGTTGCGCTGCTGAAATAAACTCGCAACTTTTTGAAATCAAAATGAAAGGCTGTCCGAAAGGATGGCCTTTTTGTTGTTTTATTTTATTAACTTTGTGGTTACTTTTCTTTAATCTATAAACTAAAAGATTGTTGCAATATGACCAAACTAAAAATCAATGGCACTGAGATCACCATTCTTCAAATCAATGAAAATGATTACATTTCATTGACCGATATGTTGAAAGCTAAAGATGGAGATTTCTTCATTTCTGACTGGTTAAGAAACAGGAATACGCTCGAATATCTTGGTATATGGGAAAAACTTTACAATCCCGATTTTAATTATGGCGAATTCGCCACAATTAGAAATCAAGCAGGACTTAATAGTTTTAAGGTCAGCATCAAAGAATTTGTAGAAAAAACAAACGCCATAAGCATTCAAGCAAATGCTGGACGATATGGAGGCACTTATGCACACAAAGATATCGCATTTGAATTTGGCATGTGGATAAGCGCTGAATTCAAAATCTATTTGGTGCGAGAATTCCAACGCCTCAAAGAAGAAGAACAAAAGCAACTTGGCTGGTCGGCTAAACGCGAACTTTCTAAAATCAATTACCATATTCACACCGATGCCATTAAGCAAAACCTTATTCCGGCGGAGCTTACACTTCAACAAATATCGTATGTATATGCCAACGAAGCTGATGTATTGAATGTCGCCCTTTTTGGAGTCACCGCAAAACAATGGCGTGATGCGAATCCCGATTTGAAAGGGAATATAAGAGACTATGCTACCATCAACGAACTTATTTGCTTGTCAAATATGGAGAACTTGAATGCTGTATTCATCCATGAGAATTTGCGGCAGAGCGAGCGATTAGTCAAGCTCAATCAGATTGCAATTCAGCAAATGAACGTTTTACAAGATGTTGAAAAATGGAAATTTTTAAGATAACCACTTACAAAAGCATTTTCCAATAACGCACTTTTATAAACTTGCCGTTAGTTGTTAGTGAAATTTACTTCAAACTTAACTCCATTGAATTTCAAGCGCGCATTCTCAGCAGCTTAATGAGGGGAATCGCATTTAATTTTTTCCTAGGTGGAACTGAAAATTCCGCTCTGTTTGAGGCAAAAAGCTTCAAATCAAAATGGAAGGCTGTCCGAAAGGACGACCTTTTTGTTGTTTTATTTTGAGGGGTTTGCACTAAAAATGAAAGTAATTGGAAGATTATTGGTGACTTCTGGATTGGATGATAATTACTTTCGCCACGTTGAAATTTATGCAAACTGCACATTACTACTGAGAATCAACTACCTTAAATAAAACGAACATGAGAGAGCGAATTTTACTTCTTTTTTTTTGTTTCAATCTTTTGATTGTCAATGCTCAGAATCTTTTAGTTAAAGAGAACTTCCAAGATTGGAAGGCCGAAGTGGGCATCGCACCCGAACCACCCAGCAAATCGCCTACCGGTGTGGAATACACCATCACCAAAAAACTGGCGGATGGAAAAACCGAAGGGACCTTTAGTTCCAATGCGCTTATTGTTTCTCCCACCCAATCAATTGGGACTCCCGGTGAAGCCGAAGGAAATGCCGCTCCCTCAAAAGGACGCATCGGCTTGAAAGGCGCCAAAAACTACCTTCAATTGCCTCAACTGCCCAGCATTGGCAAAGTCGTAATTAAAGCCAGCGCGGGTACCGACCTCAAAGAATTCAAACTGCAAGCCTCCACCGGTGGCAGTTTTAAAGATTTACCCGAAACGGTAACCCCTTGTTTGAAAGCAGTTACGAAAGAGTACACTTTCGACCTCAACTTCTCCGCTCCCACCACTCTCCGCATTGCACCCAATTCGGGAAGTGGCATCTACATCTGGGATTTGGAAGTGTATTCCATTCCAACTAAAAAATAATCGATACTAAATACCTTTAAAAACAGACTACTATGAATAAACTAGTATTTATTTTAACCCTGTGTTTGGCAACCGTTGGAGCGAATGCGACGGTTTATTTGGACGAAACATTTAATTACACGTTAGGCGATATCAATGGCCAAGGTTCTTGGACTACAGCAGGAACATTTATTGGTGGATCTACCTACAGCATTGTATCACCTGCATTGTCTTATTCTGATCCAGGCGGAAGTTACACCCTTTCTGAAACCGGTAAAACATTACTTGATAGTATTGGAACGAGCGCAAGTGACTATAAGGCATACAAACCATTTAGCGGAAGCCCTGTAAGCACCGGTGCTATTTATTTATCGTTCTTATTTAAAGCAACAGCAAATATAACCTCCACCAATCAGGAACTATTTGGTTTAGCAGATGGAACATCTGCAGGTGCAAAAGTTTTAATTGGAAAAATTTCAGGAAGCAATTTTAAAGTAGGAACTTCAAGAGGTGGCACCGCAAGTGCAACTGATTATTTCTATGCAGCTTCACCAACCTCGCTTATCGTTGGAACAACTTATTTCATTGTTTTGAAATACGATTTCAGCACCTTATCTTCAACAGTTTTCATTAACCCTACTCTTGGGGGACTTGAGGCTGGAGCAACATCGGAGCTTGTTTGTACTGGGGGATTAACTGCCAGAACCAAACTTAGCAGTATTTGGGTTAGACAAACAGGTACTGTTGTTACAAAATCTAGAGTTGGTGCAGTAAGGGTATCAGACACTTGGGCGGAAGCTGTTGCTAAATATGTATCCCCAGCGACTCCATTAGGCACACCTGATGGAGTAACTACCGGTACCATTTCGAATACTGGTTTTTCTGCAAGTTGGAATGCAGTATCAGATGCTTTGAGCTACAGCATAAAAACATATCATGGAACAGGGCTGGTTAGTACAACTGCAGTTGCAAGTGGCACAAGCGGTTCGGTAACTGGTTTAATATCAGGTTTAACTTATACTTACACAGTGACAGCGATTGGAGATGGTACAACATGGTCAAACTCTTCTCCTTCTACACCTCCTTTAAGCGTAACAACATCAGGAGGATCTGTGAGTGCTATCAGTACTGACTTTAGTACCGGTTGGACTACCGTACTGTCAACGACCTCAGGTTCATTCCCAGCAGCGTATTCCGAAAACGGATTTGACTTTATTGCTGCAACTGTTTTAGAGAATACAAAAACTGGACAAAGAGGAGAAACACACGTAAATTATGTCACAATTGATAAAAATACGTATAGTGGATCTATTACACTTCCAACAGTATCAAGCCTTGCCCAAATTGAAATTCACGCTGGTACCGGCACAGCGAATAGAGCATTTACCCTACAGGAATATAATAATGGTACTTGGTCGACGTATGGTACCTATACCACCAATGCAGTAACAGCAAATATCGATGAGGTTTTCTTGATTAACATCAGTCGAGCATCCGCTACCAAACTGCGTATTGCAAATGCAGGTGGTGGTGGTATGTATGTCTATCAGGTAGTTACTCGCTCTACGACACCAACACTGTTAACTTACCCCACGAACGGTGTTGCCGAACTGGTTACTGCAACAACCGCCAAATTGAATTGGACGGCAGTGGACAATGCGAGTGGTGGGTATAAGGTTTATGTGTATAAGACTACGACTTTGCAAAGTGGTTACCCCATCAGTGTGGCTGGTCAGACTTCAAATACTTTGGATGTTAGCAGCCTGACACCAAATACGACCACCTACAATTACAAAGTGCAAGCCATTGGAAATGGAGATGTTGAATTCTCTGACTCGTATCTTTCTACGGCTTCGACCAATTTCACAACGTTAAATACGTTCAACATTACCGGGGCGGTTGCTTCTTCAACCTTAACGACGTTGGATGCTTCAAGTGTGGTAACTGTTGCGAGTGGAGGTCATTTGACGTTTTATGCCGTCGCTGCTGTGGGTAGCATCACGGTTGCTTCCGGAGCGAAAGTCACGTTAGCCAATACCATGACTCTAGCGGCAACCAACTTAACACTTCAGAGCGACGCATCCGGAACAGGTACTTTTGTTGACAATAATGCGGCAGGTGGATTGACCGTCAGTGGGACAACCCAAGTGAACCAATACCTTGCATCTGGTCGCAATTGGTATATGTCAAGCCCTGTAGAGTTAGCTTCTGTAAGCGACATCAATACTGCAACAGGGAGCTCCATAGTCAGTTACGATGAAATACATGGATCGGCTATTAATCCTTGGATAACCGAAACAACAACATTGGCAATTGGCAAAGGCTATATCGTAGCTTCGCCGTCAATTTCAAATCCCACCATTACGTTCACAGGAACATTGAATACGGATACTACATTAATTGCGCTGACTCGAACTGCAGGGCAGACGAAAGAAGGATTCAACTTGATTGGGAATCCGTATCCTTCGTACGTAAACTGGGAGGCGGCAACTTTGAGCAATGTTGCAACGACTATTTGGTATAGAACGCGCAACACGGCAGAAACACCGGCTTTTGTGTTTGATACGTATAATGGAACTACTCATGCAGGAACGAACAACAATCTGAGTGGAGCGGTTACCGGTTTGATTCCGCCGATGCAGGCTGTTTGGGCCCACGTCAGTGATGGTTTTGCAGCAGGGAGCGTTACGTTTAACAACAGCATGCGCTATCATGCCAATCCAACCATTGGGGAGGCAACCGTTACGACGACTCCGCTTAAAGCACCAAGTCGCAAACAGGCTTCGAGCATCAAACAACAACTGTTGCGTTTGCAGGTATCGAACGGCATGAACAGCGACGAAGCGATTGTGGTGTTTAACGCCGATGCTTCCAACAGCTTTGACGCTTTCGACTCTCAGAAAATGAGTAACAACAATGCAGCCATACCCGAAATTTACACCCTGGTTGGCAAGGAAGCGTTGGTCATAAACGGTATGAATAATCCTATATCGGAAATGCAGTTGGGATTCCGTACTGGTGCTATGAATCGTTTCAAAATAAAAGCTTCCGAACTAAGCAATTTCGATTCTGATATGCGCATCATTCTGAAAGACAATGTATTGAATACCCAGACGGACTTGACGGATGGTGCGGAATACAGTTTCAGTTCGGATGTGACCAATGCGACGAATCGGTTTACCCTCCTATTTAAATCGGCTGGAACGGTTACGGACATGACGACAGACAAACTTGCGAACAACTATTCGGTTTATGTAAATGCAGATCATCAAATTATCGTTGCCAACGGAAACAGCAAGAACGTAACGGTAAGCATTTATGATCTAATGGGCCAATTAATGGACCGTAAAACAATAACAGGCAATTCGACACAATCCAGTACGAAATTACTTTCGGGAGTTTATTTTGTAAGAGTTCGCAACGATCAAAATTTGACTTCAGTTTCTAAGGTAAAAGTTGATTAGTTTTTAAGTTGCAATCCCTTTTCCCCAGGCTTTTCTGGGGAAAGGGGATTATGAAAAAACAATAAATAAAAATATAAAGATGAAAACAAATACTTCCAAAAAAAATCACTACGTCGCTCCAAAAGTTGAATGCATCCAGTTAGACAACGACATATCGCTGGCATTACAATCGGATTGGGGAACTCCACCAGTCTACGAGCAACTCGCAAATGAAGGTTCGCAATTACTAAGTAATCAACTCTTTGGCTCTCTTTAAGGGTGAATTGAATTAAACGTATTGACATTGAAACAACTAAAATTATTCGGTAAACAGTTCATACTGACCTGCCTTTTAAGTGCCTGTTCGCTTTTGGCAAATGCACAAACAGTGCTTACCGCGAACGGAACGACGGACACCTACACGCTGATAAACAGTGTTTTGGCCCCAGGCTATACTGCGATGGAAACACCGGACAGTTTTCATCCGGCTTTTGGCCCACACATCACACAGGTGTATGACGCCACGTTGGGAAAATCGGTTTTTAAGTTTTGGATTCACGTTTCGGAGACGAATGAGTTGCAGGATATTTCGACCGGTTCCACCGATAGGCAGCGGAATGAAGTCAAGACCTACGAACCGTCACCCAGCAATATGAAAGGGACGTATGGTGAAACGGTGGTCTATAAATGGCGGTTTCAGTTGCCAGTCGGATTTCAACCTTCGAGCAGTTTTACACACATTCATCAGATCAAAGCGGTGGGTGGGGACGACAGCAGTCCGCTTTTTACGCTGACGCCACGGAAGGGTTCGACCAACAAAATGCAACTGATTCACAACAATACGAATAACGTTGCTGAGGTCAACTTATCACTTTTTGAGGGTGTTTGGGTGGAAGCCACCGAGACGATCCGTTACGACAGCATTGCAGGAACGTACTCCATGGTTATTAAGAAAGTGAGCGACAATAGCACCATTCTTTCGTATAGCAACGGTAGTTTGATGACTTTTCGAGGGGCAAATTATACACTTGGATATACAGCGAATACGTTTATCCGCCCAAAATGGGGCATTTATCGTAGTGTGGCCAATTTAAGCGACTTGCGGGACGAAGCGATGCTTTTTGACAGCTTCTCCATCGAAGAAATCACCAATCAGGCACAAACCATCACCTTTGCCAGTTTGCCAGCCTCTTTTTATGGAGATGCGAATTTTAGTCCGGGCGCCACAGCCAGTTCCGGAATGCCGGTAACTTACAGCAGTTCAAACACCTCGGTGGCTACCATTGTCGATGATTCCATTCATATTGTTGGTGTAGGAACTTCGAACATCACCGCTTCGCAAGCAGGCGACGCTACTTACGCCTCAGCGAGCAGTGTTCAAACGCTAACGGTTTCGAAAGCGGATCAAACCATCGCTTTTGCTGCGCTGACCAAGGCAGTGGGTGATGCGGATTTCAGTCCGGCGACGGCCAGTTCTGATTTGACGGTAACCTACAGCAGTTCAAATACTTCTGTCGCAACGATTGTGGGTGGGAAAATCCATGTGGTTGCAGCCGGAACTTCAAACATTACGGCTTCGCAAGCCGGTAACAGCTTATACAATGCGGCAAGCGATGTGGTTCAAACACTGACGGTGACCACTTCGGCCTTGTATGTTTATTCGCCAACTTCGACCACGGTTTTGTTCGGCACCTTAAGTTCAGGGACGTACAGCAGTTTAGTGAGCAACAACAGCAGCTACTACAAAATCAATTCCACGACCAGCGGCACGCGCAAAACCGATTGGTATGGCAGCGTAACCATTGCCGAACCCAAAAGTTCCATCGCCAAACTGATTGTGAATTATGATGGGAAAAATTCGGCCAGTAAAACGCAAGTGCTTTATTTATACAATTTTACGACCGTAGCCTGGGTGCAAATTGATTCGCGAACCGTTTCCACCTCTGATGTTTCGATTACAAACGAGCAAGCAAGTCCTTCGGATTACATCTCGGCGGGCGGTGAAATTCGGTTGCGGGTGTACACCTCAGGGGGCACTTCCAACTATTCGAATAGTGGGGATTATGTGCAATTCACGTTGCAGAACCTGACCAAATCGGATCAAACGATTAGTTTTGAGGCTATTCCGGAAAAAGCGTATGGAGTGTCCGATTTCAGTCCTGGCGCCACCGCAAGTTCCAGTTTGACGGTTTCATACGCCAGTTCCAACCCATCGGTGGCAACTATTGTAAGTGGAAATGTTCATGTGGTTGGTGTAGGGGCTTCCACCATTACAGCATCCCAAGCGGGTGATGCCTATACGAATGCGGCCGCCGATGTTTCGCAAACGCTCACCGTTACCAAAGGAAATCAAACCATCAGTTTTGGAGCCTTACCGACAAAATATACCACCGACAGCGATTTTGACCCAGGGGTTACTGTTAGCTCTGGACTTGGTGTTTCCTATGCCAGTTCCAATACGGCCGTGGCAACCATTTTGAGTGGAAAAGTGCATCTTGTTGGGGCGGGCACCACCACGATTACCGCCTCGCAAGCGGGTGATGTCAACTACAATGCGGCAACCAACGCAACACAAACGTTGGATGTAGTCGCCAATACGGGTTTATTCAACGAAACATTCAACTACACCGACGGAAGTCTCTCAACACAAGGTGGATATACCGAAGCAGGTACGTACGTTGGCGGGACTGGCCGAACCATAGGCGGTACGGCTTTGACCTATGCCGATGCCGGTGGAAGCTATGTATTGTCCGGTTCAGGCAAAAAAATGACAGCCAACATCGGGACCAGCGCCACGGATTATTATGATTATAAAGCATTTAAAGCCACACCGGTAAGCTCAGGCATCGTTTACCTTTCCTTTTTGCTGAAGGCAAATGCCAACATCTCATCAACCAATCAGGAAGTGATGGGTTTGGCAAATGGGACAAGCGCTGGGCCAAAAGTATTGATGGGGAAAACAACTTCGGGTTACTTTAAAATTGGAACGGTTCGGGGAAGCACAACCAGTGTGGATTACAAATATGCTACCACACCTACTTCGTTGACTGTTGGAACGACCTATCTTGTCGTTTTAAAATACGATTTTTCAACATCGACTTCGTCCGTTTACATCAATCCGACGTTGGATGGTACGGAACCTGCTTCACCTGAAATCAGCGACAATACGTCGGCTACCTTCCGAACACAGCTCAATAATTTATGGTTCAGAGCTCAGGGTACTCTTATTCAGAACTACGATTTAAGCAGTGCTCGGGTTTCCACATCGTGGGGGGATGCCGTTGCAAAATATGTGGCACCAACGGCAGATCCAATCATTATTACCGCTTTGAGGGAACCCACCACCGGTACTGCAACCGATGTGACCAGTTCCGGATTTAGGGCTCGTTGGACCAACAACGATTTAAACGCCATCGGTTATACGGTGAAAGTGTATTGGGGAACCACGTTTGTGGATTCAGCCTATGTAAGTGGCTTAAGTTCGACCAGTTTGGCCTTAACAGGTTTGGTACCAGGGCTTACATACACCTACAAAGTAAGTGCGGTCGGTAACGGAACGAACCATACCAATTCACCCTTTTCCACCGAATCAACGAGTTTTACACTTTTAACGGCTTCCATTCCTTCCAACAACCTGAAAATCATTCTAAAACTGGATGACCTGGGGGTGTTGAACAGTGTTTTTGCGGCTTCAGCTTCGTGGGATTACATGAAAGCCAACAACATCAAATGGGGTGCCGGCTGCGTTGGAAACCGATTGGATGGGACTTCATCAGGGGTGTTGTCCACGTATTTGAATGCGACTAACAGTGTGGGAGACACCTTGGTGGAAGTCTGGAATCACGGTTTGCAACACGTCACCAATGAATTTTCAGGAACGACGTATGCCGTTCAGAAATCGAATTTTGATCAGGCAACGCTGGCCGTAAAAAACTACCTGGGCATTCAAATGCATTCCTTCGGAACGCCGTACAATGCGAGCGACGCCACCACCAATACCGTGATTAGCGAAGACCCCAACTACAAAGTGTTTATGTTCAGCGACTTGATCTCGGCAACCAATGGCGTGACCTATTTGGACCACCGGGTAAACATGGAAAGTGCGACCGGTTCTCCGGTATACAGCTATTTCGTGGACAATTACAATGCTGCCAAAAGCGGTTATACGGATTACATGGTTCTGCAGGGGCATCCGAATTATTATACGGCAGGCTCCTCCACCTTGGATCAATTCAAGCTCATCATTCAGTTCTTGCTGGCCGAAGGCTGCGAATTTGTTCGTCCGTACGATTACTATCGGAGTTTAACACTCACGGCGCCAAGCAATTTAGGTGTCAGCAGCGTTTCGGCTTCACAGGTCAACTTGACTTGGACGGACAATACAGCCTCGGAAACAAATTATAAGATCGAGCGTTCCACCGACAATGCAAACTGGACATTGGTTGGAACGACAGCACGTAACAGCACCTCTTATTCGGATAATACGGTGGTTTCGGGAAACACCTATTATTATCGGATTTATGCGAATTGCGGCATCAAATCGGGCTATTCTTCGGTGGTTCAAGCAACGTATTTGGCTTCGTCAGCCAATGTTTCCGCTCTTTCCAATGTGACTGCTGCAAGCAATCTCACGGTGGCTGCAGGAAACACATTGACGATCGATCAAAATACGACGTTGAACAAATTGACGGCGGCTCCAGGTGCGAAAGTTACACTTTCAAGTACTAAAACGCTTTCCGCAAGTGCCTTCACGCTGGAAAGTGACGCTTCGGGCACCGCCACCTTTGTGGATGAAAACACCATTGATGCAAGCGTTACTGCTTCCGTACAGCAATACCTGACCTCCGGTCGCAATTGGTATATGTCGATACCTGTCAGCTCAGCCGGCTTTTCAAGTTTTAGTTCTGCCGATTCGGTGGCAAGGTATTACGAACCTTTGGCAACTTGGTTCAAGCTATCCACAGATTCCATGCTCTATCCGATGCGCGGATACATTTCTGCGACCACCCATGCAACGGGCGCAATCGCTTTTAATGGCAGCTTGAATTCTGGGGAGAAGTTTATTGATTTGACCCGAACGGTTGGAAAAAGAAAAGCCGGTTTCAATCTGGTTGGAAATCCGTATCCTTCGTACGTGAGCTGGGATGCAGCAACAAAAACGAACTTGGAACAGACCATTTGGTTTCGTACTAGAAACGCACTTAATTCAGCCTATATTTTTGATACCTATAATGCCACCAGTCATGTTGGAACAAGTCTGAACGGCAGCACTGTAACCACCTATATCCCTCCCATGCAGGCCTTTTGGGTGCTTGTGGCTGAAGGCAACGCCACAGGCCGATTGACCTTTAACAACAGCATGCGCTCCCATTCCAGTGGCACAAACCGTTTAAAATCGATGGTGGTTGGAGAGCAAAAGGTTTTGCATCTTCAGGTTTCGAATGGTACCAACGTCGATGAAGCAATCATTCTCTTCAATCCCCTTGCTTCCGATTTTTTGGATGATTTTGATTCCCAAAAAATGACGAATGCGAATAACGCGGTGCCTGAGATGTATTCGATGATTGGAAACAAAGAATTGGTCATCAATGGCTTAAATTCAAATTCATTAACTTCTGAAATCGCCTTAGGTTTTAGAACAGGCCTGCAAAATCAATTTACCATCAGAGCAAGTGAAATCAAGGACTTCGATGCGGACACCCAAATCTTTCTGAAAGATAAACTGCTGAACACCGAATTCGATTTAAGTGACGGAAAGCCCTACACGTTACGTTCGGACTCTCTGACCACGAACACTCGGTTCAGCATTCAGTTCAAAGTACCGACGGTTGTGAGTGGAACCGAAAACAATACTTCGATTTTTCTTGGCACCAATGCCAATCATCAAATCGTGGTGAACAATCCTGTGAATATCCGTGGCGACCTGTCCGTTTACACAAGTTTGGGGCAACTGCTGGAATCCATTAAACTGTCCGGAAATGCCGTTACCACAAACGCGCGCTTCAAATCCGGCCTATATTTGGTAGGAATAACCATTCAGAATAAAACATCGATTCAGAAGGTGATTGTTAATTGACTCTTTAAAAAAAAACCAATTTTCAGTCACCTTGTTGAGACTATTTCTTTGGTGCACATTCGAGCTAAGTGAACCACTTCATTTGAAATCAAGCTGAAGGCTGTCCGAAAAGATGGTTTTTTTGTATTTAAGCACACAAAGTACAGGATCATTTATCCTTCTTGAATAAATAATTTTGTAACTTAGCACACCCATTTCCGCAACAACACAATCTTATAATAACACTAAAAAAACAGGAACAGGAACGCGCCGAATTACACCGTACCATCTGGCAAATTGTAAACAATTTTCGGGGTAGTTTGGACGTGGGGGTTTTAAGGAATTGGAAGAATGAAAAGTATGAAAGAAGAAAAAGGATACGATAAAAACGCGCTTCGCAAAGATTCCACTATCCGGAGTTCGGCTGCCGAGTACCTTACTTTTGTTGCTGCCACCGGCGATAATCCGGATAGCATTGAAATGCGGTATGAAAATGAAAATGTATGGTTGACTCAAAAAATGATGGCAGAACTTTATGATGTTTCTGTTCCGGCAATAAATCAACATCTTAAGACACTCTTTGAGGACAATGAGTTGCAAGAAAATTCAGTTATTAAGCATTACTTAATAACTGCAAAAGACGGAAAGCATTACAACACCAAACACTATAACCTTCAAACAATCATTGCAGTAGGCTTTAAAATTGACAACCAACGTGCTGTTCAATTCCGTAAATGGTCAAACGCTATTGTAAAAGAATACACTATACAGGGCTGGACAATGGATGTTGAACGGCTAAAAAACTTTGGATCGATTCTTACTAAAGATTATTTTGAAAAACAGCTTGAAGTCATTCGCGAAATCCGTTTATCTGAGAGACGCTTTTACCAAAAAATCACCGATTTGTATTCCACCGCTTTGGATTATGACCCGAGTTCCAAAACCACCATTATTTTCTTCAAGAAGGTTCAAAATAAATTGCATTGGGCCATTCACGGGCATACGGCGGCTGAACTGATTTATCAGCGTGCCGATGCCAATAAGGAAAATATGGGATTACAAACTTGGGAAGCTTCACCAACGAGCAAAATCAAGAAATCAGATGCTGTTGTAGCGAAAAACTATTTAGATCACGAAGAAATGCGTTCTTTAGAGCTGATCGTTTCGGGTTATCTCGATTTTGCAGAGAATCAAGCAAATCGAAACATCCCTATGACCATGCAAGATTGGGCACAACACCTCGATCGAATTTTAATGGCTACTGAACACGAGCTTCTGACCAATGCTGGAACAATCTCGATGGAGGTAGCCCGTCAACATGCTGAAACGGAATGGGAAAAGTACAGGATTGTCCAAGACCAATTGTTCGAAAGCGATTTTGATCGATTTTTACTACTGAATAACACTGCAAAAAAGATCGATTCGAAAGGAGGCAACTTATAAACTTCAGTTTTTACGACTTACTCATAGTACCATTGAGTTTATTGGTCTTTGGGAATTGTTCAATAATCCGGTTTTTATTCCATCGAATTCGATGGAATAAAAAATAAAGCAGGTTCCAATAGCTTTGCATTAAACTCAACCAAATTGCCATTCAGCAAATGAACGATTTACATGAGGTTGAGAAACGAAAATTATTGAAATAAAAATCATCTCCCCTTCAAATGCAAATTCAACTTCCTCATCGGTTCTTTCATGGCTGCATCCATTTTGACAGTAGTATCGATAAGGAAATTGATCATTTTGTCCCAATCAGATTCATTGAAATAGCTAACGCCGGTGATTTCGTGTTTAATACGGCAGGTAACTTTGTCATCCATGCGTTCCCAGATGAGGGTTGACCCAAAGTCATTCTCGATTTTTTCCTTCAAATTATACAGAATGTCGAAAACCTCCTTATTCTGCTCTTTACTGCCACGATTGAAATAGACTTCGCAGCGACAGTAGGTTTTGCTAATAACCAAGTTGATATTTACACCGGAGGTCCCGATCCCTTTGCCCAACCAGGTTTCTTTGGAGGGACTACTGTTGGTAAACAATTGATTTTTCGCATTGCATGCATTGAGGAATTGCTCCCAAAATCTAAGGCGAAGGCTGTTGCTGTTTTTCATTGAATCCTGGACATCAATTTCTTCTTGAGCTTTGGAGGCCATGGTAATGGTCAATTCCTCCATGTCTTTGGTCGGCAAAATGTGTTCCACATTTAGGAAGAGTTGGTCGTCCAGTGCATAGGGGGTAACTTTTATGCATTGAAGTCGTACTTTGAAATTTAGAAGCCACAACACGGTCGATGTCACTTCTTTACGGAAGTTGGCTGCGACTAGAATAAGCCGTTGCGAGGTTTGACCTTGATTTAGTGGAATTTCAGAAACATCACGATTGTCAAAGAATTCAGACAATTTTTCTTGAGCAATCGCCGTGGTGCCCAAATAATCCTGGAATATTTTTAGTATGTCTTGCTTGATCAGGGTGGAGCAATAGGAAGCATATTTTATTACTTGCCACGTTACATCTTTTCCTGAGTCGTCAAGTTTGTTTTCGATAATAACCAGATTCCCATATTTGTCTAAAGCCAGCAAATCCAAGCGTTCATTCGTTTCAGAAAATCCCCTGAACTCCTTCTGGATAATGAGCAACTCCTCTCCCAAGCATTCTGGATTGTTCGCAATCCATTCCTGCAAATGTTCGCGCTCCTTGAACTTTAATTCTGCAAAAGTACGTTTTTGAATTTTTGCTATTCGATTTTTGTCTCTTTCAATGAGGTACATATTGAATTGCTTTTAAATGGAAACTTATAAATGGACAGGTTATCAAGCAAACAAATTTAATGATTTATAAATACAATCCAAAATTACATTTTATAGACTTTCAATAAATTCCCCAACTCGCAGAATTCGCCCTGCATTCGCCTTATTGAACAAAAGGTGCTCAAAGTCTTTCATTTTTTTGTTCAAATCCACGGTTTTTAGCATTTCTGAGGTAGCGGCTTTAAGCTCGTTCAAATTATGAATACCCCTCTGAATGCCCAAAAATTGGTAATCCGGCTTGGTTTGCCCTAACAGGAACATGGCGTCATAAAAATCACGGCCTTTTTGACGCGAAATCATGGCCGAAAGTTTCATGGCACATAAAAATTCATCGGATGGCACCGGAAACGGAAAAAAGAAACCGCAACCTTTAATATTGGTCATAACAGGCGAATAGGAAATCTGCTGATCCTGGCTTTCAATCTTAATCAAAAAGCGCTCCTCTTTATGACCGGTCAAACCCAAATCAAAAAGCAATTCTGGAAAAAACATGTTTCGGCGGAACGCTTTTAACGTATCCTTTTCCGCATCACGCGTTTCGACCCGCAGCCCGCTCCGTTGAAGAAATTGCAGGATGGCATCCGACATTTCCATAAATTCGTCCTTAGAAAAATCCTTGCAATCAAAGTCCAAATCCTCTGAAAATCGATCGATCCCCTTTGTCAATCGCAAATTGGTTCCTCCAATGAACGTTACTTTACGGATGTAGGATGATGTTGATAAAAAATCAAGTATCAACAATTGCAAATACTCTTTCAGCATATATTTCTGGAATGCCGCATTTTCTTGCTGCTCCAGAGGGAAATAATTTCGAATCAGTTCAAGTTGTATCATTATTTATACGTGTTAATGAGTTGTTTAACCCTTTTTTCAAGCACCTTGCTCTTGAATTGAACGACATAGTTTTGCATCAGCACCCAATTAAATTCGTCCTGCATGAATGCATCGTCCAGTCTCAACGCTTCCATATCCTCGGCTGAATTGTAAAAAGGAAACAAATAGAATAGGTCAAGCAATGCCTTTTCCGGTTTTGCCAGCTGAACCGTTCGCCCATCGGCAATGGGCCTCAAATCGTAACCGAACATCAACTCCTCCCTTACGCTTTTGTAAGAAAATTCACCAAAGGAATTTGTAAAATTGGTCGTTTTAAGCGATGTCACACTGGTTATTTGAACTACTGCCTCCGGTATCATTCCATAAAAAGCCAGTGCAGTATGCAGGCTCACATACGAGGGTTTATACATTCGATTGGCAAAATAAAGGCTGAAATCAGGCTTGCTGAGGTATTCTGGAAAGGTGTAATAACCTTGACGCAAACGAATTAAAAGGCTTCGCTTTATCCAATGCAGGAAGTTGTTCCGGTCGAAATTGGGTTGCCATGCATACACTTGGTGTACGCTGAAGCAGCCTGTTTCAAACAGTTGGCTTTTAAAATCGAGGAAGTTCATTTAGTGTTTCGTTTCTATTATGCAGCAAATATAGTGCATTATAGAAACAAAACAAACATTTTGGTATCGTTTTTACAAAAACAGTCTGTAAATAAGGTTGAGGTATTTAAAATATACCACATTAACGGTATTACGCAGACTATTGCCAGTTCCTATTTTTGCATCAACAAAATGATACAATTATGAGTGTGATTGATGAATGGTTCAAACAACTGAGAAAAAAGAAAAACGTAAATAACAATCAAAAAGAAGAACAAGCTATGGCAACAACAGAACAAGCACTGCGTTTCGAAACGCTGCAATTGCATGCAGGACAGGAAGTCGACAAAACCACCCATGCCCGCGCAGTACCCATTTATCAAACCTCGTCGTACGTATTTGAAGATGCTAAGGACGGTGCCGACCTGTTCGGACTACGCAAGTTCGGCAACATCTATACCCGGCTGATGAACCCCACCACCGACGTTTTCGAAAAACGCGTCGCTGCGCTGGAAGGCGGTATCAGCGGTCTGGCCACATCCTCCGGACAATCTGCCCAATTCATTGCGTTGAACAACATTTTGCAGGTGGGCGACAATTTTGTAACCACCTCTCATTTATACGGTGGTACGTACAACCAATTCAAGAATCAGTTTAAACGCCTCGGCATTGAAGCTCGTTTTACACCGAACGACACGCCTGCCGCTTTTGAAGCGCTGATTGACGACAACACCAAGGCTATTTACCTGGAAACCATCGGCAATCCGGAACTGAACGTGCCTGATTTCGATGCCATCGCAGCCGTAGCCAACAAATACGATATTCCTTTGATTGTGGACAACACCTTTGGAACCGGCGGTTACCTGTTCCGCCCCATCGAACACGGCGCTGCTGTGGTCGTAGCTTCTGCAACCAAATGGATCGGTGGTCACGGAACATCCATTGGCGGCATCATCGTGGACAGCGGTAAATTCAACTGGGGCAATGGTAAATTCGCTTCTTTTTCGGAACCGTCCGAAAGCTATCACGGATTGGTTTTTGCCGATGTGTTTGGCGTGAATGGACCATTCGGCAACATTGCTTTCAACATTCGTGCCCGTGTGGAAGGGCTGCGCGACTGGGGGAACACCATCAGCCCGTTCAACTCCTTCCTGCTCATTCAGGGTTTGGAAACGCTTTCCCTGCGGGTGGAACGCCATGTGGAGAATGCTCTGGCACTGGCTTTGTGGTTGGAAAAACATCCCAAGGTGGAATACGTCAACTACCCAGGTTTGAAAAGCAGCAAGTATCACGAACTGGCTAAAAAGTATTTCAAAAAAGGATTCGGTGGCGTGCTTACGTTCAAGGTGAAGGGCGATGCAATTAATGCGGACACGCTCATTGATAATGTGAAGCTGCTGAGCCATTTGGCCAATGTGGGTGATGCGAAATCGTTGATTATCCATCCGTCTGCAACGACGCATGAACAGCTTTCCGTGGAAGACCAAAAGGCAACCGGCGTGGAACCAGGGTTGGTGCGCATCTCGGTGGGTATCGAAAACATTGAAGACATCAAGGCGGATTTGGAGCAAGCATTTGCTCATATTTGATATTCGAAAGTTGTTTATTAGGATTGTAAAAAAGTTTCACTTCATTTTGCACTGAAAGATGTTTCAATAGAGCGCCAAGGTCAAGGCGCTGATTATGAGGCACCCCGGAGCGTACTTAAGGTACGTGAGGAGTGACGATTAAGCAGCAACGCAGAGATTTGTTTCTACGAAACATCCGTTTTTCATGACTCGGCAAAGTCTAAATAAATTTAGCCTCTGCTCTCGCTACTCAAAACGTTGGTGTTCTATTGAGACATCTTTTTTGTACTTTTGTACTTAGAAAAAAAGACAAACTATGGAACTGAACATCTTAGAAGCAATCAATCAAGTAAACGTGCACCAAGACCTCACGCTCTGGGGAGACAAACTCCTAAACTGGGCTTTGACCAGCGGTCTGCAAATACTTTTCATCGTAGCCATCGCCTGGGTGCTTAAAATGATTGCCAAGCGATCCATTCGCCGCATCGTCAAGACAGCAGTGACCCTAGACAAGCATCACGTGATGGAAGACGGTGAAATCAAGCGCATGAATACGCTTATTCGCATTTTCAGCTGGACGATGAATACCATTATTGTAGTGATTGCCGCCATGATGGTGATGCAGGAATTCGGGGTCAAGATTGCGCCCATTTTGGGAACTGCCGGTATCGTCGGTGTCGCCATCGGTTTCGGCGGCCAGTATTTGGTCAAGGATCTGATAACCGGCTTCTTCATTATTTTCGAAAACCAGTACCGCATCGGAGATGTGGTCACTATTGAAGGCATCGGCGGAACGGTGGAGGATATCAGCCTGCGTGTCACTACGTTGCGCGACATGAACGGCACCGTGCATTACATACCGCATGGCGAAGTGAAAAAGGTTTCCAACAGTTCCAAGCAATTCGCCAAAGTCAATATCAATGTGGGCGTAGCCTATGAAGCCGACATCAACCATGTGAAAGAAGTCATTAACCGAATTGGAAGTGAACTGGCAACCGATCCTGCCTGGAAAGACCTCATCAATGAAGCGCCTCAGTTCCTGCGGGTGGATTCGCTGGATGAAAGTTCGGTGAGCATTAAAATAATTGGTGAAACCAAGCCGCTGAAACAATGGGAAGTGGCGGGAGAACTCCGCAAACGGATCAAGGAAGGATTTGAGAAAGCCGGCATTGGCATACCGTATCCTCAACAGGTGGTCCACCACATTGGCAGTGGCATTTTACCAGACACCGAAGTTTAAAACCATGGCTGAACCGACCTTTGAAATTTGTGACTTCAACAACCAGGTGCACCTGAAAGCCATGGGTTTCCTGTTGAATCATTACATGGAAGACCCGATGGGGGATCATCCACCATTAAACCCTAAGGAGTTGTCGCTTCTGGCCGAAAAATTAGCCGAGCGCCCACACGCTTTTGTCCTTTTCCTGCTTTTGGAGGGCAATTATGTCGGTATGTCCACCTGCTTCGAACTTTTTTCCACCTTCAAAATAAAACCGTACCTCTACATTCACGACTTCATCGTTCACGACGATTTCAGGGGTCAACGGCTGGGCCGAAAACTGATGGAAAAACTGGTGGACCTTGCAACAGAACGCGATTATTGCAAGATTACGCTCGAAGTCCGCGAAGACAATCCAGCTGCGCTGGCACTTTATCAAAAAATGGGCTTCGAGGAATGCGATCCGAAAATGTATTTCTGGACTAAGAAACTAATCCCTTCTAACTGAACCGTCGTACGAAAAAAGCACTCCTCCCGCTAATCGCTTTCTGAACTTTGTTCTCAAGTATTAGTCATGGTATAAAATGGAAATGGTTTCAATTTATACAACTGAAACCACTTTCCATTAAGGATATGTAGTCTTTTTATAATCTATTTTTTGCCAGTTTATCCGTCTTTTCGATGATGTATTCCGGCCTGTCCTTCATTTCGTCAAAAATGATGCCGATGTATTGACCCAGCACGCCGACGGTAAGTAGCTGAACGCCACCGAAAAAGATCACGAGCAGAATGATGGAACTCCAGCCGGTTTCCGCATTGGTGAAACCGAAAATCTTGCCCAACACAATCCAAATGGCATAGATCACCCCAATCAAAACGGCCGTGAATCCCAAGCCCATCGCCACTTTCAATGGCTTTTTGGAAAAATAGAGCATGGCCGTACCTGCAAAATGAAGCATCTTACGGAACGGATATTTCGTTTCACCTGCAAAACGGGCATCTCGTTTGTATTGAAGCGGTACTTGCTTGAAACCCACCCAGCTGATAATGCCACGGATGTATTTCCCTTTTTCTCGGAAACGTTTGAATTCGTCGATGATGCGGCGGTCGATCAGTCGAAAATCGCCGGTATCGAGTGGGAAATTCACTTCCGAAAGCCAGTTTAAAATTCGATAGAACACCTTGGAGGTGAAGAGTTTCATGAAACCTTCGCCCTTACGTTTTTCACGAACGCAGTAAACGACATTGGCCTGTTCTTCCCGTTGCTTCTCGAGCATGTCGGGAATGAGTTCAGGAGGATCCTGCAAATCGGCATCGATAATGACTGCAAAATCGCAATCGCATTCGTGCAAACCAGCCGTCACAGCGGGTTGGTGCCCGAAGTTCCTGGAAAGATGAAGAACCGTCACCCGAGCATCAGAAGCGGCGATTTCAGTCAAAATAGGTCCGGTTCGATCCGTACTTCCGTCGTTGATGAAAATAATGGAGGTCTCAAAACCAGCCAGTTCATCCATTACTTTTTTCATGCGGGCCCAGGAGGTTGGGATCACAGCCTCCTCGTTGAAACAAGGTACAATCAGACAGAGTGTTTGCATAATCAACGACGTTTTTGAAAAGAATGGCTCATCAGGGAGAAAATATTCCGTTCGCTGAAAGTCAGCTTCTTATTGACAAAGTATTGAATCATAGCTACAAAGAATACCGATATAGCCTTGGCCATCATACTGTTGAGGTGCATGCCATCGATCATCACGGCCAGCATACCGGAGCTAAGGGCCATACCTGCCAAGGCGATGCTGAAAAAGGAAAGGAACCGATAGAAAAGCTTATCCTTGACCTTGAAGGTGAAGATGCTGTTCAGAATGAAATTGTTGACCACAGCCAAGGAGGAGCTCATGACGTTGGACAGGATGTAGTTAATGTGAAGCATTTCGTAAAACACATAAAACAGCCCCATGTCCACGACCAAGCCGACGACACCTACCAGCGCATACTTGACAAAGCTAGAGTTTAAAAATCTGACAAACAACGATTTCATCATTCAGTTCATTGAAAGGGTTGGAACGTTCCAATTCATTGAAAACGTACTGACCCGAATAGTTTTTTCGTACTTTTTCCAGCGTTTTTTCCCCTGTCACCAAAAAGCCACTTGCTGGCCGCTGCACATCAAAGTTTTTAAAGTGATTTCCCAAGTAAAAATTCAGACCATAAATGTTCCGGTATTCCATCAGTTGGTTCATCACATAACCCTGATTTACAAGATCGTAGCGCTTTTCGAGCGTTTCAGCCAAGGGTTTCAGAGAATATCCGTTTTTATAAACTGGAAAAATGGCACCTTCCAAAAAAACCTGTATGCCAATACAAACGGTAAATATACCAAAAATTGTGGTGCGTGCGTTTTTTGAACGGATTCCGTACGTAAAAAAGACGGTGACCAAAAGCAAAAGAAACCACACGAAAACGCTGATCAAGGAGGGGCTTTGGAAGGCGTTGGCAAACAAGGCAACATCGTACATCGTCTTTGCATCATGCACCCAAGGAGCGGTCAGCAGGCTGAAATCTACAAATAAGCCAACTGCCGAAAGAAGCAGCAACAAGGACGCCACCACGACTGTGAAACGATAGAGTATTTTGAAAAGCTTAGGAATATGGTTTTCTGCCCAAAAATAGACTTTGGTTAGCAAATAGGCCGCAAAGGGATAGACGGGCATGATGTAAACACTCCGTTTTGAGGAGGGTATGGAATAAAAAAGGAGGAAAAGGACAACGACCAACACACTGAAAAGCGTCAGCTTGTCCATTGATTCGATGCGTTTCCAGAATGATGGAAAGCGATTCCAGAAAGATGAAAAACGTGTTTTCCACCATTCCTTATACTTGAAAACAAACAGCAACATAATGGGAATCAACGTCCAAGGCAACAATCCGAGCAACAAGGCAGGAATGTAATACCAGAACGGACCTTGATGCCCAAGGGTATATTGAATGCCCAAGGCTTGATCCTTCATTCCGAGGAAACGACCGATATTCTCCGCAAAAACTACCGTTAGGAAGGAATCGCCTTTGATTTGATAGGCTAAAACATACCAAACTCCTAAAATCAGCAAGGCCGGAAATGCAACCAGAAAGCTTTTTAGAAGGACTTTCCAGAAAGGATAACCTCTGAGCAAGTAATAAAGCGCGGCTATACCGACGGGCAAAACCGCTCCGATCGGTCCCTTCACCATACAGGCACAACCGAGGCATAAGACGGTTAAAAACGGATAGCCTTTCAGCCCCTTTTCCTCCCATTTGAATAGGCCGAAAAGGGACGCGGACATAAAAAACGCCAGTGTCATGTCCACCCGACATTCTAGGCTGTAGCGGTGCAATTCGAAGCAGGTGAGCAGCATCAAGGCCGCAATCACGGCTGTCTGAACGTTTTTGCGCTTCTTCAGGAAAACCAGCGTCAACATTGCCATTCCAATCAGGCCCAACGCCGATGGCAAACGGGAAGACCACTCGCTGACCGAACCGGACAAAAAAGATATTCCAGCAATCATCCAATGCATGAGGGGCGGTTTGTATCCGATTTCGTCGGCATAATCCATGGGAAGGATCCAGTTGCCGTCGTTCAACATGGAAAGCGCTTCGGTGGCTTCACGGGGTTCGCCCTTGGTGTAGAAATCACCAAGCCCGATCCAAGGCAATGTGAGCATCATGGCAATCAGCAAGACACTGAGCACCGGCTTCTCCAACAAGGTTATCTTAAGGGCATTAGCAATGCTATTCATGGTTTTTTGGTCCAAGTTTGTTGCATCAGCTCGGCTGTTTTGTGAGCAGCTCCGGGTTTACCGAGTATTGAACGGACTTCCGCATAGCCTTCCAGTATTGCCTGGCGTTCAGCGGTATCGGAAAGCAGCGGTTCCAGTGCGGTGGTCATATTGACATCGTTCAACAAAGCGCCCATGAGCTCATGCACTACTGGCTTGTCAGCAATAAGGTTGACCAAGGAAAAATACGGCACATGCATGAAATATCGGAAAAACCAGTTGGGAAGGCTTCCACCGACCACGGCGTACGAAACCACCTGCGGCGTCCCGATCAGAGCAGTTTCCAGCGTTGCCGTTCCTGAGGTAACAATGGCGGTAAAAGCGATTCGAAGCAAGGAATAAGTTTCTCCGAAAATCAGTTTTTCGCCGTGCAACAGATACGGTTCATAAAAGGAAGGCGTTTGCCCGGGTGCACCGGAAATAACCAATTGGAAAGCAGGATAACGGCTGGCCACTTCGAGCATCAGGGGCAGGTTCCCATGAATTTCGCCTTTACGACTACCAGGCAGCAACGCCAGTACCGGGCGTTGGTCCAAACCGTGCGCGCTACGGAAGGCCTTTTCGTCGAAGGGTTGTTCAAAATAAGCTGCGACACTATCCACAGAAGGGTTGCCAACGTAGGAAACCTTGAAGGCGTGTTTGGCGAAAAATGCGGTTTCAAACGGAAGAATCACGTACATGTGGTCGATGTACTTCTTGAACGCCTTGATGCGGTTTTCTTTCCACGCCCATATTTTGGGTGAAATGTAAAAATGAACCGGAAGGTCGGGCATTGTTTTCTTAGCAAAAGCTGCAATTTTCAAATTAAAACCGGCATAATCGATCAAGATGAGCACATCTGGTTTCCAAGAAGTGATTTCATTTTTGCACAAAGCCATGTTTTTCAGAATGGTAGGCGCATGGAGCACGACAGCGATCACGCCCATAAAAGCCATTTCGCGGTAATGCTTCAAGAGTGTTCCGCCGACGGCAGCCATGAGGTCTCCGCCGAAAAAGCGGAACTCGGCCTGAGGGTCGAGCAGCTGGAGTTCCCGCATCAGATTGGAACCGTGCAGGTCTCCGGAAGCTTCACCGGCTACCAGAAGGTATTTCATAAGTCCCAGGTTTTCATAGCTTCGAGCATCGGATAGGAGGTCATGTCAATTTGAGAAGGCACGACGGAAATGTAACCCTTTTCCAAAGCGTGCATGTCGGTATCCGTAGCTTTGGGTTCGTCGTTCCGGAAACTGCCCATCAGCCAGTAATAATCGCCGCCACGGGGATGTTTCCGCATTTCGAATTCTTCCACCCATTTGCCGTCTGCCTGCCTGCAAAGACGAATGCCTTTGACTACAGGCACCAACGGCACATTCACATTCAAACAAGTCCCATAGGGCAAACCATTATGAAGCACCTGTTCCGCAATCTTGTACAAAAAGGGACGGGAAGGTTCAAAATCGGCTTCCACCCGGTGATCGTCCAGCGAAAAACCGACGGACGGTATGCCGTTCATGCAGCCTTCCAGGACAGCACCCATGGTGCCTGAATAATGGATGGCCACGGAGGAATTGGTGCCATGATTGACTCCAGAGAACAATAAATCCGGATGTTTTTCTGGAAAAAGAATGTTGAGAGCCAGCTTGACACAATCCACCGGGGTTCCATTGCTGCGATAAATTTTCAAGCCGGGTTCATCCGAAACCAGGACCAGATCGAGTGGTGTTTTCACGGTGATGGCAGTGGACATGCCCGACTGACCGAACTTGGGAGCAACCACGGTCAAATCACCGAGCGGTTTGAGAAGGTCGATTAGGAACTGGATGCCAGGAGCCATATAACCGTCATCGTTTGAAAGGAGTATCTGGGGACGTTTTTCCATGGTATATTGAAGTAAAAAGCGGCCCTGTTAGGATGCTGCTTGGTAATAATTTTTACTTTACAAAAGTACAAAATAATCACGGAAGCCAATGACAGGTTTCCCACCTTATTAACAATCTATAAGAAGAACTGTTGATAACCTGCCCCTTTTGCCTGCCCCCTGAACGAAATATTTCCCTATCTTTGTGCATCTGATTTTCAAATTACACGGAGAATTGATTGTTTATGGGAAAAATTATTGCGTTGGCCAATCAAAAGGGTGGTGTCGGTAAAACGACGACGACCATCAATTTGGCGGCATCACTTGCTGTTCATGAAAAAAAAGTCCTCGTGGTCGATGCAGACCCGCAGGCAAACGCTTCCTCCGGCTTTGGCATTGACGTCAAGGCCCTGAATGCGACCATTTACGAATGCCTCATCAACAACATCGACCCTAAAACTGCCATCCTCAACACTGAACTCGAAGGTCTGCATATCATTCCCTCCCACATCGACTTGGTCGGTGCCGAACTGGAAATGATCAGCATTCCCGAACGCGAAAACATCCTGAGAAAAATTCTGACGCCCTTCAAGGACCAATACGATTACATTCTAATTGACTGCTCGCCCTCTCTGGGGCTCATCACGGTGAATTGCCTCACAGCCGCCGACTCCGTCATCATTCCGGTGCAATGCGAGTATTTTGCGCTCGAAGGCATCAGCAAGTTGCTGAATACCATTAAGATCATCAAATCAAAACTCAACCCGAAGTTGGAAATCGAAGGTTTCCTGCTCACCATGTACGATTCCCGTTTGCGTTTGGCCAGACAAGTCAGCGAAGAAGTGAAAAGGCACTTCGACAAACTGGTTTTCAACACCATCATCCAACGAAACGTCAAACTGAGCGAAGCGCCCAGTTACGGCACGCCGGTTTTGCTCTACGATGCCGATTCCAAAGGGTCTGTCGATTACATGCAGCTCGCTCTGGAGATCCTGCAAAGGAATAAAAAATAATTTACTATCTTGTGCGGCAAACCCTATTGTCGCCATAAAACGAACGAAGCACCATGGTTGTCAAGAAAAATGCTTTGGGAAGAGGTTTGGACGCCCTGATCAGTTCGGATGAAATCCGTACCGAAGGTTCCTCCTCCATCAACGAAGTCGAAATGTCCAGGATTTTCCCAAACCCCGACCAACCACGCCGGGAGTTTGATGCGGAAGCCATGCAGGAACTGGCCGTATCCATTCGGACCATCGGTGTGATTCAACCCATTTCGTTGCGTCTAATGGGGGACGGCACCTATCAGATCATCGCCGGGGAACGTCGTTTCCGGGCAGCGAAAATGGTTGGTCTGACCCAAATACCGGCCTACATCAAGACCGCCGAAGACGATGCGGTGATGGAAATGGCCCTGATTGAAAACATTCAACGCGAAGACTTGAATGCCATTGAGATTGCACTGGCGTTTCAGAAATTGCAGGAAATATACAAACTGACCCAGGAAAAGTTGAGCGAACGCATTGGCAAGAAACGGGCCACGATTGCCAATTACATCCGTCTGCTTAAATTGCCTGCGGAAGTTCAGATTGGACTTCAATTTCGCAAGATTGACATGGGCCATGCCAGAGCGCTGGCAGGCATTGATGATCCCACCGTTCAGCTTGCCATTTACGAAGAAGCCGTTTTGCATGGTTACTCGGTCCGCAAGGTGGAGGAGTTGGTTCGTTCCATTGCGGAAGGTGAGATACCTGTACCTCATGCCGTCGCACCAAAGCATGTCAGCAAGACCCCGGAAGAATACCTTGCCCTGCAACAGATTCTTTCTGAGAAGCTGAAAGCCAAGGTTCGCTTTAAGATTGGCGAAGGTGGTAAAGGTTCCATCACCATTCCGTTCAAATCGGAACTGCAACTGGAAGCCCTGTTGGAATCGTTTGACAAAATGCTGCAATAGGGTTTTGAAAAAGCTGACGCGAAAATATGGTCTTTTGAGCCTGCTACTCTTCTTCGCACTCCTATACACTGGAGGCGGAACAAAGGGATTGATGGCCGCTTCAACCGATTCGATTTTTTCACAAAAAAAAATTCCAACCGGATTGAACCTGACTGAAAGCGTTCAGAAAGACATCCGGCTTAAACAACAGGATTCCATCCAAATAGCCTTCAAACCAGATTCGGTTTACAAACCGGATCCAAAGAAAGCGATCTGGTTTTCCTTGCTTTGCCCCGGTTTGGGCCAACTTTACAACCGGCGTTATTGGAAACTGCCCTTTGTGGCTGCCGGAGTGGTCGGAGTGGCATACGCAATCAATTGGAACAGTAAGTATTACAACGCTTACACCAGTGGCTACAGAGACATCATGGACGATGATCCGAACACGAAGAGTTATCTCAAACTGCTGCCAACAGATTCCAATTATCCGGAATCGGAGTTGGTTACCGTTCTTAAGAACAGGCAACAGTCTTTTCGCCGTTCCAGGGACCTGAGTTACATCGGTGCCGTCGGCGTTTACCTGATTTGCATCCTGGACGCCTTTGTGGACGCTCAGTTGTATGATTTTGACATTAGTCCGGACCTATCCGTGACACCGTCGGCACCACGAATAAACACGTACGGTGGAGCCAAAGCGGTGGAATTCAGTCTGGCCTTTCAATTTTAAAAGAAAAAAAAACGATTTATGAAGAACATACTATTCCTTATCATCAGCCTATTTTTTTGTCTGCTTGTGCAGGCGAACGATAGCATCCCTCGGGTGGAAGACTACCTGAGCGGATCGGGAGATGACCTGGAAATAGCACTCCCAGAGAGCTTTGACACCAACATGGACAGCCTGTTGCAGGACTGGCACGTAAAAACATTTATTCCCATCGACCGGAATTGCAAGTTCGATTCACTGAATCCATACGTTTCGGACTCCTTGATGATGAAACGGCTGGCGGACATGCCAACCATCATCCAGATGCCTTACAACCGAATCATCCGACAGTTCATCGACAAATACGAGGAAACCCGCCGCAAACAGGTGGCCGTGATGCTGGGCATCGGCGATTATTATTTCCCCATGTTCGAACAAATGCTCGAAAAATATCAAATGCCCAACGAACTGAAATACCTTTCGGTCGTTGAATCGGCTTTGAATCCAAATGCCACCTCCCGGGTTGGCGCCACCGGACTTTGGCAATTCATGTTCGGCACAGGCAAAAGCTATGGCCTGGAAATCAACAGTTTGCTGGACGAACGCCGTGATCCACAGAAATCGACCGAGGCAGCCGTACGCTATTTGAGAGACCTGTACGGCATTTTTGGTGATTGGCATCTGGCCATTGCAGCCTACAACTGCGGACCGGGAAATGTCAACAAAGCCATTCGTCGCGCAGGTGGAAAAAAAGACTATTGGGACATTTATTACTACCTACCTCGCGAAACACGTGGCTATGTACCCTTGTTCATTGCAGCCAATTATGTGATGACTTACTACAAAGAGCACCGAATTTGCCCAGTACGTACCGAATATCCTCTGCATACAGACACCCTGATGTTGAGCAACAAAATTCACTTTGATCAGATATCGGGCGTGATCGGTGTTTCCAAGCCAGACTTGTTGAAACTCAATCCGCAATATCGCCGAGAAATCATTCCAGGAACACCAGAAAAGCCGCAAAGTCTTTGCCTTCCAGCCAATTACACCTTGGCGTTCATCGACTTTCAAGACAGTATTCCAAACTACCGATCGGTCGACCTACTGAACACACTACTCACCGTGGAACCTACCGGTCCGGAAAAAGCACCGGAAGTGAAAGTGAACTTCAAAATTCACCGGGTACGAAAAGGCGACACACTTTCTGGTATCGCATCAAAATACCATACCACGACTTCAGCGATCAAACGAAGGAACGGACTTCACAGCACCCGGATCAATCCCGGTATGCGTCTAAAAATCTATCGATAAAGGGCGACAACCATGGGAGACATTTCGACATTTACACAGGCTGAAAAAGACCAGATCAACGAGCAGTTTCAAGAACTGCTGCAGGAGTATCTCAAATCCAACCACCGTAAAAAGGTCGATCTGATCACCAAGGCCTTTAATTTTGCCAACCATGCGCACGGAGGCATACGAAGACGCTCGGGTGAACCCTACATTCTGCACCCGCTGGCGGTGGCCAAAATTTGCTGCTCGGAAATCGGCCTGGGTTCCACGTCCATTTGTTCTGCCCTGCTGCACGACGTGGTGGAAGACACGGAATACACCGTGGAAGACATCGAAAAGAGTTTTGGTTCGAAGATTTCGGGCATTGTGGACGGTCTGACCAAGATTTCGGGCGGTATTTTTGGCGAACAAGCCTCGGCACAAGCGGAAAATTTCCGAAAGTTGTTGCTCACCATGGCCGAAGACATCCGGGTGGTGCTCATCAAAATGGCCGATCGACTGCACAACATGCGCACCCTGGGTGTGATGCTGCCCAGCAAGCAATACAAGATTTCCGGGGAAACGATGTACCTCTATGCCCCGCTGGCCAACCGACTGGGTTTGAACCGCATCAAAACGGAACTCGAAAACCTGAGTTTCAAATACGAGCATCCCGACACGTACGCCGACCTTTTCCGCAAGATTGAAAGCACCGCGGTAGCTCGTAACGAACTGTACGAAAAATTCACCGCTCCTGTTCGTGAGAAACTGGACGAAATGGGCATTGAATACCGATTGAAAGCTCGCACCAAATCCATCTATTCGATTTGGAACAAGATGCAGACCAAAGGGGTTGCCTTCGAGGAAATCTACGACATCCTGGCCGTCCGCATCATTTTCAGCACGGAAGTACCGAGAACCGACCCCACGTTGTTTTCCATCGAGAAAAAGCGCTGCTTTGCCATCTATTCGGCGCTGACCGACATTTACAAACACCACCCGGACCGCATTCGCGACTGGGTGAGCAGCCCAAAAGCCAACGGATACCAAGCGTTGCACGTCACCGTGATGGGACCGGACGGCGAATGGATTGAAGTCCAGATTCGTAGCGACCGCATGGACGAGATTGCCGAACGCGGTTTCGCCGCACATTGGAAGTATAAAACTGGTGAAATTGAGGAAGAGAACGAGCTGAACAAGTGGATTTATACCATCAAGGAAATTCTGGAGAACCCGGAACCCAATGCGATCGATTTCCTCGACACCATCAAAATGAACCTCTTTTCGTCGGAGATTTTCGTTTTCACTCCGAAAGGAGAAATCAAAACCATGCCGACCGGTTCGACAGCACTGGACTTTGCCTTCACGCTGCACTCTCAAATCGGTTTCCACTGCATCGGGGCAAAGGTGAACCACAAACTGGTGGCCATGAGCCACGTTCTGAAAAGCGGCGACCAGGTGGAAATTCTCACTTCCAAAAGCCAGAATCCGAAATTCGAATGGTTGGACTGGGTGACCACCGGCAGTGCCAAAACCCGCATCAAAGCCAAGTTCCGCAGGGATAACAAGGATCTCATCAAAAAGGGAGACGATTTGTTGACGGCCTTTTTCGCCCGAATCCGCTTTGGCTATGACCAAAGTTCCACCGATGTGCTGATGCAACATTTCGACGTAGAAAACCGTGACGACCTGCTGATGAAGCTTGGTTCTGGCAAGCTTGAATTGACGGACGACCTCAAGATGTTGTTCAAAAAAGACAAAGACAACAACAAGCTGATTAAATACTGGAAACTGACGCTGGGCATCAGCAACAAGCCAAAACCAGAAATGTTGGGTGAAACCACCGAAAAGATCGATTACAAGGCGACCCACAAGTTGACCGAAGAGTCCTTCAATCAACAATACAAATTGGCCGATTGCTGCCATCCCATCCCTGGTGACGATGTGTTGGGTTTTGTGGAGGACAACGGCAGCGTTTCCGTGCACAAGCGGCAATGCCCGGTGGCCATGAAAATAAAATCCAGTTACGGCACCCGCATTCTTTCGGCTGAATGGGCCACGCAGAAAGCCCTCTCCTTCCCCATCGAACTGGAGTTACGCGGTATTGACGGCGTGGGCATTGTGAGTCAAATCACCAAAATCGTTTCGGACGAACTGGCCGTAAACATGACCAAACTACTCTTCGAAACCAAAGACGGCATTTTCAAGGGCCTGATTGAACTCTATGTACACGATGTTGAAGACGTCAACAACCTCTGTGAAAAAATTTCACAAATCACCAATGTGCAGCTCGTTCGACGCAAGGAGCAAATGAACGGCTAACTTACCCGCCTTAATCTATTCGCTCATGAGAAAACGAATTTTGCTTTCTTTTGGCTTTTTGTCATTTTTTTGCCTGGCAAGTTTCACCTCGTGTAAAAAGGTGGATCCAAACGTAACGGACCCAGACCCCAACGATACGGTGGTGATTACCAAAGACAGCCTAGCCAGGGGTGCCGACGTGAGTTGGTTGACCGAGATGGAACAAAGTGGCAAAATGTTTTACAATGCCGCCGGAACACAAACCGAATGCATGGAGCTACTCAAAAGTCTGGGCATGAACGCTATACGATTACGGGTTTGGGTGAATCCGAGCGATGGTTGGTGCAATACTGCCGATCTGTTGGTCAAGGCCAAACGGGCTCACAACTTGGGCATGCGTCTGCTCATCGATTTCCATTACAGCGACAGTTGGGCGGATCCTTCCCAACAAACCAAACCGGCTGCCTGGGCAACGCTTTCGTTCGTGAATCTTCGGAATGCGGTTTCCACACATACCACTTCCGTATTGACGGAACTCAAAAACAATGGCATAAGGCCCGAATGGGTACAGGTCGGCAATGAAACCGGCGATGGAATGTTGTGGCCCGATGGAAAAGCGTCGGTGGACATGGCCAATTACGCCATGCTTTCCAACGCAGGTTATGATGCCGTCAAAGCCGTTTTTCCCTCCACCAAAGTGATGATTCATATACAGAACGGTTGGAACAACACCACGTTTCGTTGGATTTTTGATGGCTTGAAAGGGCAAGGTGCCAAATGGGATGTCATCGGCATGTCCCTATACCCGACTAACACCAATTGGAGCACGCTCAACGCACAGTGTTTCAGCAACATGAACGACATGGTGAGCCGTTACGGTTCGGAAGTGATGGTGTGCGAAGTGGGTATGGATTGGAGGTATCCCGACGCTTGCAACTTATTCCTGAAAGATCTCATAACCAAGGTAAAAGCGGTGAACGGCAAGAAAGGCCTCGGCGTATTCTATTGGGAACCAGAATGCTACGGCGGATGGAAGAATTACGGTCTTGGAGCATTTGACAGCTCTGGCAAACCGACCATTGCGTTGGATGCCTTTAAATAAGCCTTTAGAAATGATCTAAAAAAGGGAGCCTGACCAGCCTTCGTTAGTTGATTCTGGTTGGGGAGGTTCAAGGGGTTCCGGTTGTTCGTAAAAAAGGTTCTGCTCGGGAGTTGGTTCGGGCTCGGGTTCTGGTTTGGGCTGAGGAATCAATTCAGGCTCCAGTTCTTCGTAAAGAGCTCTTGCTGCCGCTTCGTCCGATTGCTCTTCGGTCGGTTCATCTAGCGATAGGGAGTGATCCTCGACTTCAGGCTCTAGCACTGGTTCTTCCGCAGGTTCTTCCGTCAGTTTTTCCTCAGGTTCAGAGGCCAGTTCAGCTACTGAAAGATCGGGAAGGGTTTCATCTGGCTGAGTGCTAAACTTCTCCGCATAAAAGTCGGTTGAATCTTCAGTTGCTTCAACCGGAACAGTTTCCTCCTCCGAAAAATCGAACGGTGATTCTTCAAAAACAGGATCAACTTCAGGCGCATGCTCTTCTGCAGGAGCAGGTATCTCCTCCATCACAAATTCGATGGCAGGGGTTTCGTCGTGGATGGATTCGACCGAAATCATTTCCGAACCGGGTTCGGCAAAGACCATGCGTTTGGAAATCAATTCTTCGGATGAAAATTCAGGTGCTTCCTGAGCAGGCACGCCCAGTTCCGTCTGCAGTTTCAACAACTCGGATTTTATTTTTTTGAGCCGGTCGGTCAGTTCGTGCTGTGCCGTCATCCCCTTTTTCTCTTCACGCAGCTTTTTGCGAGCTCCCTCCAGCGTCATCCCCTTTTCCTTGAGTAGGAAATAGACAAGCTTGATGTTCTCGATGTCGTCTTTGGTATAATTGCGCGTCCCTTTGATGTTCTTTTTAGGTTTGATCACCGTGGGGAATTCCTTTTCCCAGAAACGCAGGGTGGACTCGTTCACGTGAAAGATATCGGCCACTTCGCCAATGGAATAGAACAGTTTTCTCGAATCGTCAGCCATAGTATTCAGATTTTAAAATTAGTCCATCGTTTGTCCGTAGTTGGACGATATTTGAACCATTTGGTCGTATTGTGCGGGAGAAAGATCCATGAAATAATAGTGTGCAGGGTTCTGCGGAGCGCCTCTGAAATGGACTTCGTAATGAAGGTGCGGTCCGGTGGATTTACCCGTGCTGCCTACCGCACCGATTACATCACCTCGCTTTACCTTTTGGCCTGGTCGTACGTCGATACTGTTCAGGTGACCGTACAGGGTTTGAAAATTAAATCCATGATTAATGATGACGCATTTACCGTAGCCCTGCTTCCAAGAGGCCAAACTGACATTTCCTTCGCCGGTGGCGTAGATATCAGTACCTGTTCGGGCGGTGAAGTCCATGCCGGCATGGAAAGTCGCTACGTGGTAAATCGGATCGATACGTCGGCCATAACCGGAAGCAACCGACCGCATATCACGGTTGAGCACCGGCATGATGGCCGGAATGCAAAGCAATCGTTTTTCTTGATTCTTGACCAGATCCAACAGCACATCGTACGATTTGGACTGCGTATAAGCCATTTTGGAGAGTCGGTCAATTTCTTGGCTGGTTTGGGTCACCAACTCCTTATTATCCAGATCGTTGAATTCTTGGTAACGGTTGGTATTGCCAAAAGAGCCTTCTCGAACTTCGGGAGCGATGGGATCGGCCTGCAGGATGGCTCGATACAGGTTGTCGTCGCGCTGCTGGAGGTCTGTCATCACGGATTGCACATGCTTGGCCTGCAACTGAAGCACCTTGTACTGAGATTGCAGGCGTTCGTTTTCTACCCTGTATTTCTTGGCATCCGGTGTTTCGAAGATGTTCAAATAAATGAAAAAGAAAAGCACACCCATGGAGATCCCGCTGAACGCGTGAAGCAGCAGTTGCTTCATCCAATCGACCGCAGTTTTCTGGATGCGTTCGAAACTTAAGGATTCTGGATTAAAGTGGTATTTGACTTTTTTGCCCACGCGCTTGTATCTTTTTCAATGCTAATGCATGCAAAAGTAACAAATTAGCCGTATTTTTGCGCCCGAATTACTAATTTATAACACATGACTGCCAAAGAAATTCGCGAATCGTTCAAAGACTTTTTCGCTTCCAAGAATCATAAGATCGTTCCTTCCGCTCCGATGGTGGTCAAGGACGACCCCACGCTGATGTTCACCAACGCCGGTATGAACCAGTTCAAGGACATCATTCTTGGCAATGTGGCAGCCAAATATCCACGAGTAGCCAACTCGCAGAAATGCCTCCGTGTGAGCGGAAAACACAATGACCTCGAGGAAGTTGGACACGACACCTACCACCATACCATGTTCGAAATGTTGGGCAATTGGTCTTTTGGCGATTATTTCAAGAAGGACGCCATCGAATGGGCTTGGGAATATTTGGTGGACGTGGTGAAGCTGGATCCGAATCGTTTGTACGCCACGGTTTTTGAAGGTTATGCCCCCGAAGGTTTGGATCGCGACGATGAGGCGGCTTCCATTTGGGCACAGTTCTTGCCGGCAGAACGCATCATCAACGGCAACAAAAAAGATAATTTCTGGGAAATGGGCGATCAGGGTCCTTGCGGGCCTTGTTCGGAAATCCATATTGACTTGCGAAGCGACGAAGAACGTGCGCTGGTGGACGGTTTGACGCTGGTGAACGAAAGCCACCCGCAAGTGGTGGAAATCTGGAACAACGTGTTCATGCAGTTCAACCGAAAGGCGGACGGATCTTTGGAACCGCTTCCCGCCAAGCACGTGGACACCGGCATGGGCTTCGAACGCCTATGCATGGCCATTCAGGGCAAACGCTCCAACTACGACACCGACGTGTTCCAACCGATATTGAAGGAAATCGGCAACCTCTGCGGCGTTACGTATGGCGAAGATGAAAAGATTGACATCGCCATGCGCGTCCTAGCCGACCACATCCGCACCATCGCATTTTCCATCACCGACGGCCAATTGCCCTCCAACGCCAAGGCCGGCTACGTGATCCGCCGCATTTTGCGCCGTGCGGTGCGATATGGTTATACGTTCCTGAACCGCCGCCACGCATTCCTATACAAACTCATCCCCGCACTCATCGATTCGATGGGTTCAGCCTACCCCGAACTGCAGGCGCAACAATCGTTGGTCGAAAAGGTCATCAAGGAAGAAGAAGAATCCTTCCTGCGCACACTCGAAACAGGTATTCGCCTCTTAGACAAATTAATGGCTGAAACCAAGGCTTTAGGCTCTACGGTTTTGGACGGCAAAAGCGTATTCACCATTTACGATACATTTGGTTTCCCGGTGGATTTAACCGAACTGATTCTGCGTGAAAACGGTTTGACTGCCGACATTGACGGCTTCACGGCCGCCATGAAAGAGCAAAAAGATCGGGCTCGCAACGCCGCCGCTGTGGAAACGGGCGACTGGATCGTTCTGAAAGATCAGGAATCTGAATTCGTAGGCTACGATTTTACTTCGTGCGATGCGGAGATTTTAAAATACCGACAGGTTTCTCAAAAGGGCAAATCCTATTTCCAACTGGTGCTGGACCGCACGCCGTTTTACGCCGAAATGGGCGGACAGGTGGGCGACTGCGGTTACCTCGAAGTGGATGGCGTGCGATTGATCATTGAGACCGTAAAGAAAGAAAACAACTTGGGCGTTCATATAACTTCTGTTATGCCTACCGACCCGACTGCCGTGTTCAAAGCTGTGGTGGACGTGGAGAAACGCGACGCGACTTCAGCCAACCACACCGCTACCCATTTGCTGCACGAAGCACTTCGCGAAGTACTAGGTTCGCATGTGGAACAGAAAGGTTCGCTTGTGAACCCAGATAACTTCCGTTTCGACTTCGCCCATTTCCAAAAAATGAACCCCGAAGAAATCCGCGACGTGGAAAACCGGGTGAACGCTGCAATCCGTCGAAATATTTTATTGGACGAACACCGAAATATGCCCATTGCCGAAGCCCGCGCCATGGGTGCCATGGCTTTGTTCGGTGAGAAATACGGCGAGGAAGTTCGTGTGATCCGCTTCGGCACCTCGGCTGAACTTTGTGGTGGAACGCATGTTTCAGCCACAGGCCGCATCGGTAGCTTCCGCATCGTGACCGAAAGTTCCATTGCTGCTGGCATTCGCCGCATCGAAGGCATCACCGGCGCTGCAGCTGATGACGCCTACTACCAAATGCAGGATGAACTCCATACCGTTAAGGGTTATTTCAACAACACTCCCAACGTGACGGCTGCCATCGAGAAGCTGGTTTCTGAAAACCAAGAGAACCTAAAAAAATTAGAAGCATTTGCTGCCGACCAAGCCAAAGCGCTAAAAAACGATTTGCTTCAAAAAGCAACCCTTCTAAATGGTGTTCGCCTTGTTCTTTTTGAAGGCGACGCCACGGCTGAAACCATCAAGAACATTGCCTTCCAACTTCGTGGCGAAATCACCACAGGCCTCGCCTTCATCGCCGGCAGCGTGGACAGCGACAAGCCACTGCTCACCGTCACCTTCAGCGACGACCTCGTCGCAAAAGGCCTCAACGCCGGCAATCTGGTTCGTGAAGCTGCCAAAGCCATTCAAGGCGGTGGTGGTGGTCAACCGCATTTCGCAACAGCTGGGGGCAAGAATGTGGCTGGGCTGGCAGGTGCTGTTAAGGAGCTGCGTTCGAAAGTGGAAGCGGCTATTTAACCCCCTAAATGGAACATTATTATTGATTTTTTACCACATAAATAGAACAATTGACGCAAGCTGTCAGTAATTGGGGTTTAAACAAATTTCAAACTGTTTTTTTATTCTTTATTCCACTCAATATCGAACAAAGCAACTATATTTGTAACGAATTATAATCAAAAGAAGATGATACATACGGTTAAAATTGACGACACTACTAGAAATGGCAAGAAAATCATATCTGATTTACGCCGATTTCGCAAAGGTGTTGAATTCGAAAATCCAGCTTTAACTGGTAATTTACCAGAAGGTTATGTTACATCTAAAGTTTTTCGCGAAACAGTAAAAGAAAATTTAAAGAAGAAGTTTGCAGAAAATGGTAATTTATAGTTCTCAAGCTATTAATGATTTAACCAATATACTACTCGGACTTCGAAAATGGGTAAAGCACTACATTTCAGATGAACATGCATTAAGTTATGTAGATGATATCTCAGATGTCTGCGATTTAATAGATTCCAAAGTTTTCCATTTTAATGCCCAATTCCCGGAACACAAACGATTTGGGGATAAAGCACATACGTACCGGCGTAATAAACAAACAATTTGGTACATAATTTACAATCTCGACCCACACGGAAACGTTTATATACAACGTATCTTCTCAAACCATATAACAGCCAAAATTTAATTGTTGGTTGTTTTTAAAGCATTTTTTGATCTGAGAGGACAGACATTGTCAGAGTGAAAAACAGGCACGCAATAGCTATTCTCTTTTGCCAAAAACATCAATACGTTCAAAAACCTCATTGCTCAGGAAAAAGTATACAACCAATTCGACAATACTGGCTACTACGTTGGCGAGACGATCTGGTTCAAATCGTACGTGGTGGGTGCCGAGGGTCATACGCCTTCCGAATTAAACAAGATCCTTTAATCATAATTGAATAAACAATGAGTCATCTAGATGTTATAATTTCTCAAATATTTGATTGCCGTAGGAATCCGGAGTCATTGAAGTTTGACTAATTGATATACATGTAAGGCTCAGTAATCGCAACCGGGCTTTTTTTGTTTTTAACAAAGCGTTAAAGGATTTTTACGACTTCTTCTGTTACATTTGCAAAAATGCAGCCACCATGAGAACGTTTTACGCACTTATTTTTTGCTTGCTATTCCTAGGAGCAAATGCCCAGATCCGTCTCACCGACCAAACAGACGATCAACCCGTTGCCTTCGCCCACCTGCTCACCGACGACGGCAAACTAGCGGCGACTTCCGATATAAACGGCATCGTGGATACTACGCTTTTGAGCCAAACGCTTTTAAAAGACAACAGCCACATCAGCATCCAACAAATTGCCTACCAAACACTGGAATTGAGTTCAGCCGAACTAAGAAATGTCAAGATTTTGAAGATGCAGCGCCGCATCATCTCTTTGCCCGAAGTGACGGTGGGTCGTGCCTCCAAGGAAGCTATGTATTTGGTGCTGAAAGGATATTTCCGCGGTTACCACCTGGAAGACGGCACACCCAAATACTACACGGACGGCATCGGAGAATACTACATTGCACCGGATGGCAAGAATGTCAAGTTCAGAATGCTGGAATACAGGACGTTCCGGAACGAAGTGCAGATTGCAAAGGCCAAGAAGCGAACGGTGATGGTCGTCATCGGATTGGCCTGCACCCCTTATTTTAGAAGTGGAAAAGTCTTTGCAGAAAGGTTGGGAAGCGACTATGTTTTAAGCCCCAGCAAAAACGGAGCAGAAGTTCTTAAGAAAACAAGCAAGGTCGGTTTCGTCCGAACCAATGCTACTTCCGATAACATACAGGCGAATGTGGACATGTTGGCACCCAGAAAGGAAAAGGACTTTACGCTGTTCAATTATGTATGCAGGATTGTGGGCAATGAACAGACCGAGGTTTACCGCACCACCGACCTGAACCAGCTGACCTTCGACAACCTGGAAAGCTTCACCCAGTCCCGCCGGGTCTTGTTCAAACACAAAAAGGACCCTGCTGAAACCGACAATACCGGCATCAATGAATTCTACGTCTATGAAGTCAGGCAAGTGCCGAAATCCACGCTGAAGGGCATCAAATTCAGCGGATATGGGCTCAGGCATTCGCATTCCTACACCTACAACTATTGGGAAGAACTGCCTAAGTACAACATTCCGCCCTTGAGCAGGAATATTGAGGAAGCGCTCGGGAAAACACTGTTCATGTATTGATTTGTGGATGATTTGCCCTAAGATATTTCTTACGCTGACTTATTTTTAATTTTTTGTATTTTTAATATCATTTTATTGTATATATTTGTAGCATGAATAAATTCAACACTATTTGATATAAGCTATGAGTATAAGCAGTATATTTGTGAGACCAGAATCGCATTTTATGGATATTCAAGAAAAAAAGTTGAAGCTTATTGAAGAATTCCTTCGCATTTCTGATGAGCAAGTTCTTGACAGGTTGGAAGCAATCATCAGGATGGAACGTCAGAAAAATTATTCCGCGGATGTTAAGCCTATGTCTTTAAACGAACTCCAAAAAATGATTGATGAATCCAAGCTCGATTACCAGAATGGACGTGTAACCACCCATGACGACTTGAAAAAAGAAGTCTTGACATTTAAATGAGCATTGTTAAAGGATCGTTGCGTTGCCTTTGGTGAAAACTCCCTGAAACTTTTCCCGATACTGCTTACTGACAGGCACATGCACCTTGGAGTCGAAAACAATGCTGCTCCGTTCGATCTCCACAACCTTGTCCATGGAAACAATGTACGAACGATGCACTCGCATGAACTGGTCGCTGTGGAGCAGCTCTTCAATCGCTTTCAGGCTCATCTTGGTGAGAACCGGTTTGCCGTTGGTCAAGAAAATCTTGACGTATTCGTGCTGACTCTCCAGGTATTTGATTGCGCTCAGTTCGATTCGGAGCAGTTTATAGGATGATTTCACAAACAAATGATCTGGTTTTGCATCGTCGCTTCCAGGTTGGCTCGCTGCATTCAAATCTACCCATGCTTTCACCTTGTTGGCAGCTTTCAGCAGATTCACAAACGTGATGGGTTTCAGCAAATAATCCACCGCTTCTACCTGAAAACCTTCCACGGCATACTCGCTATAGGCCGTTGTAAAGACGATGTATGGTTTCACGTTCAAGGATTTGACAAAATCCATTCCGCTGAGGGCAGGCATGTTGATGTCCACAAACAGCAGCTGAACCTTATTCGAGCGCATCACCTCCATCGCTTCAAACGCACTGCGACACTCAGCCACCAACTCCAAGAACGGAATGCGCTCAATGTAGGAAGCCACTTTTTTCAGGGCTAAGGGCTCATCGTCAATAGCAAGGCAGGTTATTCTCATCGTGGAATGCGTAGATGGACTTCAAATTCGTTTTCTGTATCGGCAATATCCAAGCGGAACGCGTCGTTGTACAACAAGCGTAGGCTTTCTTTTAGGTTGCTCAGGCCAATTCCCGAATAGTCTTCCGAAGGCTTTGCCGTTGCTTTGTGTTTGCTGTTTCTGATCGTGCAGTCGAGAGCGTTTTCGGTCGTTTGCAAGGAGAAATAAATATAGGATTTTAATGGATACTGAACACCATGCTTGAAGGCATTTTCGAGCAAGGAGATGAAAAGCATGGGAGGAATCCGAATATCAGGCAATTGCTCGGGAATTTCAAGTGTAATCGCCACTTCATCGGAGTGTCGGAGTTGCATCAAACCAATGTAGCTTTGAACAAATCCCACCTCTTTACGAAGTTCAATCGTGTTTTGAGCAGAATCGTAAAGCAGATAGCGCATCAGTGTCGAAAGGCGTTCAATGGCATCCTGAGCCTTCACTGCATCGATTTCGACAAGCGAATGGATGTTGTTGAGCGTATTCATAAAGAAGTGCGGGCTGACTTGATTGCGTAGTAAGGCCAGACTGGTTTTGAGTTGTTCTTTTTCCAGATCTTTGCGTAGATTTTTCTCCATCATCCATTTGTATTCCAGTTCAAAAGCGGTGCTGCTTCCAATTAGGAGTATGGCGGTAATGAAATTTGTAAAGAATGCCCCCAAAATGGAATGAAAAACGAACAGATTTTGAGGAGGCAAGCCTCTATTTGGTGGAGGAACGTTTCCTTGATGAAGCAGGATATCAACGCCTGCAATCACAACAATCAGCGCTAGAACAATCAGCGCATACGGTGTTCGCCTGTTGTTAAAAAGCAGTTTTGGAACCAATACATATAAATTGACCAAAAAGACCACGAAAAGTAAAGCCAAATTGATCCAATCTCCTACCATTCGAATCCATCGGTCGGGATCCATATTCCCCAAGTTTTTGATATAGGGTGTCGAAAATACCAACAACCAAATGAGCGCATATAAGAGGAGTAATCTCTTTCGAACGTTTTGCATGATGAGGCTCTTTAGAATTGAATTTTGTAAACTACATTCGGGAAGAACCCGAGCTGATAGGTTGTATTGATGGACTGGTTTCGTTGGTCGTAGTTTTGCGAGAAAACGTTTTTATTGTTCGTTACGTTTTGCAAATCTAAAGAAAAGGATTGAGCTATTTTCTTGGTACGACTGTTGAGTGTGTATCCAACTTTAAAGTCCAATCGGAAATAATCGGGATAAAAGGAGGAATAGGCATCCAAAAGGACTTCACGACCAAGGGCATTGGAGGCTGTCAAGTCAATAGGCGTGTAGGCTCTGCCACCGGCGTAGGTGCATTTAAGGTCTGTCGTTATCTTGTTCAGTTTTGCGCTGCCCACTTTCCATTCCTTACCAACTAATGCATTGTACACAAATTTTCCATTGAATGCCGTATTCCGTTCCACACCATCGCTTCCGGTGTATTTGGAATCGTATAGCGACCCGGTAAATAGGCTATAATAGCCGTTGCTGAAAAACTTTTCGAGGGTCAATTCCACTCCGTAGTTTCTTCCCGTACCGGTGTTTGTAAGGTGATCTTCCAAATCGGTTTTGAAGCTTGCTCCGGTATTCAGCATGGAATAACTGCTCGAAAAAGTGTTTACCGGTACATCGTACAGATATTGATAATAGGCTTCAGCCTTTAAACGCCAGTCTTTGAACGGTTGCCAGTCGTAGCCCAACACAAAATGATGGCTTTTGGTGAAATCCAAGCTTTTATTGTTGTACTCGTACGTGCCATCGGTCAATGCCGTTTGAAGAAAATAGACATTGATGGGTTGCATTTGAGAATGCAATCCATAGCCCAAACTAAAGCTGGAAGTGCCATTCGCCTCGTATTTCAATCCGAATCGGGGTTCGACAGAGAAGGAGTGATTCAGAAAAAACTCTTGAGCGTGGATGCCGGCGTTCATGCTTAGCTTGTCGCTAATGCTGTATTTTGCATGCATATATGCCTGAGCCAATGCGGTATAACTGTTGTAATCCCAGGTCTGTTTCCAGCTTTCTTGCTCATTCCTTCGACCTCTTAAGTAAAGATATAAGTTCATCACTTCTGCTTGTGCGCCAACTTTGACAAACAACCTCGAATTGATTTTTGAATTGTAACTTGTCATAAAATTGTAACCCGTTTTGGTCGTCGTATTTTCTTCGGTGTTGTAGGAGTATCCTGTTGAATCGACAAAATAGGCCAATTGATTGGTTTTGGAATAATTGAGTCCAATGGTGGAGCTTACGTACGATTTTTCGTTTAGTTGCTTAAAATGTTTCAACCCAAGAATTCCAATCTGACTGCTTAAATCATGGCCATCCCGGCCGCCTCCGTATAAAGAATTGGCGTTTCCACTCGAAATATCGATGCTGCTGGTTGCCAATATTCCGAAAAGCGAGAACCTCCCCCACTTGGTCGTACCGCTGTTCAATTTGAACGACAAGTCCTGATAGGAAGGCAAGGCTGTTGTGCCGATATCAATGCCTACCGCTTGCGCCACACCTGCCAACGCATACCGATAGCCGACCAAATACGACGAACCCTTTTCTTTGCTGATCGGACCTTCGGTGGTCACTTCCAATCCGGTTATCAAACCCGCTTGAACGGTGGTTTCTCGTTTCTGCGTGTTTCCATTGCGGAAACCCAAATCGAAAACACCTGCGATGGCATTACCGTATTCTGCCGGAAAAGCGGAGGTCAAGAAATCGGAACTCTTCAACAAATTGGTATTCAGCGCACTCACTGCACCTCCTGTGGTACCTACAGCTGCAAAATGGTTGGGGTTGGTCACGTTCATTCCATCGATGCGCCACAAAACGCCAACTGGGGAATTGCCACGTATCACGATGTCGTTTCGGCTGTCGTCGGGAGCACTCACGCCTGCAAAATTGGCGGCCAATCGGGCAGGATCGCTCCGTCCACCGGCATATCTATTGACTTCTTCCACCGAAAACATGCGTGCACTGATGGGAGCCAAGCTGTTGATGGATCGACTCTTATCCGATTTCACCACCACTTCGTTGAGCTGCTTCAAATCTTCTTCCATGGCAATATCCAGGATGGTTTCTTTCCCCGAAGTAACTACGACGTTGGGTATGACAATTACTTTATATCCTAAAAAAGTAACTTTTAGTTCGTATCTGTCGGGGGAAATGTCGGTCAGTACGTAACTTCCGTTGGCGTCTGCGGAAGCAGCAATGGTGGTTTTGGACACGAGCTGAACGGTTGCTCCGGGTAGGGTCACTTGAGAAAGTTTATCCGTGATAACGCCGCGAATGTTTTGCTTGTTGTTTTGAGCTAAAGAGGTTTGGGCTATTAATAAGATGAAAAGCAACAGGTGCATTTGACGAACAAAAATTGGTTTAAAGATTTTTTTATCATTTGATCAAATATTTTAGCTACTGAACGAGCTGTTTTCCAATTGAGGATTCAGAAATCTCGATCGCAAAAGTAGAAATCAAACTATTTTCCTTATAACAAAATCAACAGACACTACGGTTGTATCACTCCATGCACCAATTTCGTCACTGAGTGGGATTTATAAAAAAACAAATTGTTTATTAAATTATTATTAATTTTATTTATCTTTACGGAATTATTAATTTAATGATCGCAGCAATGAATCTACCTGAAATCGATCCCGATTATTGTATTGAAAAACAGATTTTCCGGCACAGTCGAAAAAGCAACGCACTTTACCTGACTGCTGCATTGGCTGTCTTTGCCGCGCTGCTTTCCCTGCCCTTCCTGTACGTGGACATCGTGGTGCACGGAGTCGGCGTGGTGCGTCCCATCACCGAGAAAGTTGAGTTGAAGGCGCCGGTGGCTGAAACCATCGTACGAGTGTATGCTCGGGAAGGCAGCGTTCTGAACAAAGGCGACACCATACTTCTCTTGAATACGACTTCCGTTGACGCTAGTTTATCCAATCAACGAAGTCTATTGAGCAATCTTTCGGATCAAATTACGGATTTGAAGGCGCTTTGTGCCCTTGAACAAAAAGCTTTTCACTCCGATAAGCGGCATCAAGAATATTTCCTGTTCGTGCGGCAAAAAGAGCAGCTCGCGCTTTCCTTGGAGGCAGCGGATCGAAAACTGAAACGAAACGAACCCCTTTTCCGTAGTGGTATCATTCCTCAGGATGAATTTGAAAATTACCAGCACGAAAAGCAACGCTACGAGCGGGAATTGAAAACCCTTCAGGAGAATCGTTTGTCGTTGTGGAAATCGGACTTGAATGATTTACAACGCTTAAACGAAGAGTCGCTTGCCAATCTGCGAAGGCTGGAACAGGAACGAACACAATATGCCCTGACGGCTCCGGTTCAAGGGACGTTGGAGCAATGTGCCGGTTTGTATCCTGGTGGTCGTGTCTATAGCGGCCAATCCATCGGGGTAATGAGCCCAGACTCCACCTTGGTCGTGGAATGTTACCTTCCTCCAAAAGACATTGGCTTCCTGCATATCTCGATGAAGGTCAGTGTGTTGGTCGAAGCGTTTGACTACAACCAATGGGGCAAACTAAATGGTTTGATTTCAGACATTTCCTCTGATTTTGTATTGCTGAATGAAACGCCCCTTTACAAAGTAAAATGCCGCATTGAAAAGCCGTTTCTGACCCTGCGTAACGGCAAGAAAGGCATGCTTAAAAAAGGAATGACGGTGCAAACCCGTTTTCTGGTGAACCGCAGGTCGCTGCTGCATCTGATGTATGAGAAAATGGACGATTGGGCGAATCCATTGAATTAGTATTAGGAAATACCTGAACCCCAAAAAAATGGTTTTAATGGGCTGGATATTTACCAAAAGTTAGTAAACGAAAAACATAAAACAAGCATGTTGAACTAAACGTCCAAGTGGCCTGGGAATTCCAACCGACCTTAGTTAAAAAAATGTTCCTATGAAAAAGAAGTTTTGCATCAAACAACACGACATCACCGACTGTGGCGCTGCCTGTCTGGCCTCGGTTTCAGCCAGTTATGGATTGCATATTCCTATTGCCAGAATCCGACAATACGCTTCCACCGACAAACGGGGCACGAATGCACTGGGCATGGTGGAAGCGGCCACGAAGCTGGGTTTCACCTGCAAAGCGGTGCGGGGTGTGCCGGAAAGCCTCCTCAAAATTCCGTTGCCTGGCATTGCACATGTGATTCGGGAGCAACTGCAGCATTTTGTAGTGGTTTATAAGGTGAAGCCCAAGGGCATCACTTTTATGGATCCCGAAGATGGGCGATTTCACACGATGCCCACGGAGACGTTTTTAAAAATATGGTCGGGCGTGCTCATTTTGCTTGTCCCGGACGAATCCTTTCGTCGGGAGAACCAGAAGGAATCGAGCCTCCGTCAGTTCCTGCAGTTACTCAAACCACACCGAACGGTAATGAATCAAGCATTGTTTGGTGCCATGATCTACAGCATCTTGGGTCTGGCCACTTCCATTTATGTGGAGAAAATCGTGGACAATGTGCTGGGGGACGGGAATGTAAACCTGCTGCATTTGCTTAGCGTGATCATGATCGTTTTGTTGATTCTGCGAACGTTCATCGGCGGCATGAAAAGCATTCTGGCGCTCAAAACTGGGCAGAAACTCGATGCGACGTTGATTCTGGGCTACTACAAGCATTTGCTGACCTTGCCCCAGCCCTTCTTCGACACCATGCGCACGGGGGAAATCATTTCGCGCATCAACGATGCGGTCAAAATCCGCTACTTCATCAACAATGTTTCGCTGGATTTGGCGGTGAATGTGATGATCTTGGTTTTCACAACCGTGCTGATGGTTGTTTATTCGTGGAAACTCACCGTGATCACCCTGATCTGCATTCCGTTTTTTGTACTACTATATATGGTGTCCAACCGGCTCAATAGAAAATTCTCGCGCAACATCATGGAGCGTTCTGCCGACCTGGAATCCCAACTGGTGGAATCGGTCAACGCCATCGGCACCATCAAGCGGTTCGGCATGGAAAAGTTCGTCCACCTCAAAACCGAAACGCGGTTTGTTAGATTGCTTCAAGGCACTTATTCCAGTGGACAGGCAGGCATCCAAATCAACGCGTTCTCGCAATTGGTTTCTGGCGGTATCACCATTGCCGTGCTTTGGGCGGGCAGCAACTTGGTGATGGCCCAAGAACTCACTGCTGGAACCCTGATGTCGTTTTATGCACTGACCGGCTACATTTTGGGACCAGTGCTCTCACTGATCGGAGCCAATCAAACCATACAGGATGCCCTCATCGCTGCCGAGCGTCTTTTCCAAATCATGGATCTGGAGCAGGAAGAGGTGGTAACTGGAAAACTCGAACTCACGCCTGCCCTCATCGGAGACATTCACTTTCGGAACGTTTCCTTTCGATACGGCACCCGACAACAGGTTTTCGACGATTTCAGCCTATCGATTTCAAAAGGCAAGACCACGGCCATCATTGGTGAAAGCGGCTCGGGAAAAACAACGCTTATTTCGTTGCTGCAGAATATTTATCCCATTCAGCAGGGTCAAATAAGCATTGGCGAATGTGAGCTCCGTTTCATTCGAAATGAAAGTTTGCGACGGTTGGTGGCCACCGTGCCGCAGGAAGTGCAGCTTTTTGCAGGTAGTATTCTGGAAAACATTGCCTTGGGGGAATACGAACCCGATATGGAGCGGGTGCTTTCTATTTGCGGATCACTGGGCATTCGTGCCTTCATCGAGAAAATGCCGCAAGCCTACCATTCCTTGGTTGGAGAGCATGGCCTTTCTCTTTCAGGTGGTGAACGCCAGCGAATTGCCATTGCGCGGGCATTGTACAAGAATCCCGAGATTCTCATTTTTGATGAAGCGACATCGTCGTTGGATTCGCATTCGGAAAAACATGTCAAGGACACCTTACGCGCTTTTGCTTCGATGGGCAAAACCGTCATCGTGATTGCACACCGACTTTCCACGATCCACGATGCAGACCAAATCGTGGTCCTTCATCAAGGGGCGGTGGCTGAAGTAGGGAATCATCAGGAATTGTACGATCTGAAAGGCGAATATTACCGGCTTTGGCAATCCACCATACCCATTCAGTCATGACCACGCAACTTCAAAAGTATACGGAGCGTCTCCGTCTTGCCGACCGTCTCATCCGAATGGAAGCGACCGGTGCACCACGCTTATTTGCCCAGAAACTGGGTATCAGTGAAAGTTATCTTTACGGGGTTCTGGATGAAATGAAGGATATGGGATTGCCGTTGATGTACAACAAAAGCCGACTGACTTACTTCTACACGAGGCCCGTAAAGTTACGAATCGATATCAGTGTGGAAAATATTACAAAATAATTCACATTGAGCGTTTATTATTAATTATTTTTTAATATTTTTGCACACACTATGATAATATAAAAGTGTTGTTTGATACATTTGCAATACAATCGTTGCAACGTTGCAGGCGGACACTGAAAAGCCTTTAATGAGTAAGTAAAAAAACTTTTATAAAAATCTATGAATACAATGAATTTAAATGCCGCCGGAGTGATGGAGCTTAGTGCGGTGGAAATGTGCACGATTGAAGGCGGTGGCGTTTTAAAATTTCTGGCTGATACCGCCCTTGAGGTTTATGAAAACTGGGATGCGTGTGTTGCTGCTTTCAAGCAGGGTTTGAGTGATGGTCACAAATAATAAATGGAAGTATGAAACAATTAGAAATTAGTGGTCAATGTATTGACTTATCAATGGAAGAGATGATAAGCCTTGATGGGGGGGCAAGTTGGGTTGTCAAAGCAGCCTATTGGATTGGAAGGATGTTCGGAGAAATCGCCGAAATCCAAGAATGGAGTGGTGATACCGGTCAATGGATGGCATAGAACAATTTTAAACTCACTCAGTAGTGCTTCGGTACTGCTGAGTGATTAATGAAAAAACACAAACAATTTTAAACGAATCAAGCATGGAACAATTAAAGTCTTGGAGTTTTACACAAGTTTTATCAAAATTGGAGCGTATGCCAATTTATTGGTATATACCACTTGCCTACTTGACATTGTGTGCCCTACTGTTTCCAGTCGGACAATTAACAGATTGGCTGAATATATCGGATAAAACGGTGAACGCTCAAGACATACCGCGCACTATTTGGAATAAATATTTGATTGCTGTTCTTGCAGCTCCAATTCTAGAAACATTTATTTGCCAAGCACTTCCATTCTATTTTCTAAGCATATTCCAATTCTTTAGACGCCGTGTATGGATCATTATCTTGTCTTCTTCCATTGGTTTTGGATTAGCTCATGATTTCAGCACTCAATTCAGTATTCATGCAACCATTGTCGGTTTTATTTTAATCTCGACGTACATCATTCGTACCAAAAATAAGGATCCATTTCTATGCACCTATCTATTACATGCCTTCTACAATTTTATGGCAATAACGCTCTCACTAATAAATTGACAACTTTAATAGTTAAATATCCTTAATAAACAAGCATTTGCTTGTTTATTTCCCAAAAACAAGACTTTTTGTCAAACTTCTTTGTACGTTTGAGAATAGTGTTAAATTTTTACCCTTTGTAAGAGTTTTCCAAACATTCAAAAAAATGTACATCATGAAAAAAATATATAGTTCGCTTTTATTAGCACTACTGTTGCTGCATTCAGTTGAAATTGAAGCCGGTAAAACCAAAGGGAAAATTGTGGACCCTGGGCCAAGATCTCCACTAATCAGTGTCTCCGTAAACGGTAATGGTGGAACATCGTTGTCATCTGGTGTTTCAAATACGGTAAGCCTAAATCCAAATGTAGGAATTGAGGTTGTCTGGATGAATTTGGGCTTTGGGATTGATGCAAGTACGTTTGACACCAAGTCAAATTTTGATCTCGATGCCTATTCCGCACCTTTAAGAAACTTGGATTACTTGTCCATTACGAACGCCAGCAACAGCTGGAGAAGCACTTCCATACTGTTTGGTCCTTCCTATACGATTCCATTTGGGAATTTAAAACCAATATCCGGAATTGGAATTGTTGTGAAGCACAACCCACCAGCCACTTTGACTTTGTCGGTAAAAGGGGGTATCACCTTCAACCAAACGCCAGATTTTTCGATTGTTGAAACTAGTAGTCAAAGAAACATTGCAATCAACAATGCTGATGCGTATTCAAAAAACGTTTTGACTTTCAAACCAAATGTGGCATTTAGCTTTTGGCTGACGGAAGACATCGCCATTAGTGCGAACGTGCAATACACCATGCAGCGTGGGCAAGGAGCGTTCATCACAAAATACCGCGACCTTTCGAACGTGGATTTCACATCTCCGAAAGCAGATTTGATCAGGCAACAAATCAGCAGTGCTCCTGTCTTTACAAATACGACCAATGGACCGGACAAATACCTTAGTGCTGGTATAGGAATTACGTATCGTTTCGGCAAAAAAGGTTGGGATGGTAGTATCAAGGGCAACCGAAAAGGGATTACTGAAAATGGTTTGAAGAAAAATGAAGCTCAACGAAAAGGAATAAATGAAGGTGGTTTAAAGAAAAATGAGACTCAACGAAAAGGAATAAATGAAAATGGGTTGAAGAAAAATGAGACTGAACGAAAAGGAATAAACGAAAATGGTTTGAAAAAGAATGAGCTTGAAAATAGCATGGCAGACGTTGAAGTAAAAGCCATTGCCGAATCATTAGTCACCATGCGAAAAGGTTGGGATGGTTCCATAAAAGGCAATAAAGTGGATGCCAAAGCCAACGCCGATGTAAAATCCATTGCAGAAACATTGGTTATTTTAGCCCGTAAAGGTTGGGATGGTTCCATAAAAGGCAATAAAGCAGCATATGAGCCCAACGAAGCGGACGTCAAGTCGGTTACCGAAACACTAGTCAACATTCGAAAAGGGTGGGACGGCTCCATAAAAGGTAACAAAGTAGAATATGTGGCTAATGAAGCGGAGGTAAAGGCCATTGCCGAAACAATGGTCAATTTGCGAAAAGGCTGGGATGGAAGCGTTAAAGGCAACCGAAAAGGCTGGGATGGTAGCGTTAAAGGTGGTAAAATATCGAATGCGCTCAAAACCAAACACGATACGGCAAAAAATTCAGTGGGTAACATTCGATAGATCACAGCGGATCTTTTTCACATACTTTCGTTAAAAAAATAAAAAAAACAACCTTTTACTTATTTTTTTCCAAAAAACAGTACCTCCTATTAAACTTCTTTGTACTTTTGCGAACATTGTTAGATTTTTTACCAACAGTATAAAATGGGACATCAGGAACGCAAAATCCGAGACAAAGAAACGCTCCGCAACGCGATGCTGGCTGCGGCACTGAGCATTGCGGAAAAAGAAGGGTGGCATGCCTTGACCATTCGCAAGATAGCCGATGCTATTGAATACACCGCCCCCATCGTCTACGAACATTTCGCAAACAAGGAAGAATTGATTTCAGAAATCATTCACCTTGGCTACAGAACGATGTTTCAAGAATATCAAAATGTGTTTGATCTGAAACTGGAGCCTAAAGAAACCCTGTTGGAGATTTCCTTGCGCACTTGGGACTTTGCTTTCAACAACAAGGTTCTGTACCAGCTCATGTTCAGTCTCGAACGGAGTAAACCAGGCGATGAAGTGATCAAAGGGATGACCGCCATCCGAAATGTTTTCGTAAAAATCACCCACAAAGAAGGCTGCGAGATTATTCCATTGGTTTTTAACTGGGTATGCTTGATGAGCGGTACGATCAGTGCTTTCATGATGTTCGAAGGCCATCCGAATCCCCATCAAAAAGACATGCACATCGCTCCAAGAGAATTGTATAAATCGTTCATTGAACGGTTTTTAAATAGTATTACACTTTAAAAATCACACGTTAACACCTATATGAAGAAAAAAAGTTTTGTATTAGCCGCCTTGTGCGCACTGCCGTTACTGGCATTCAGCGAAGGTTTTTCGCTCAAACAATGCATCGACTACGCCAACAAAGCAAACGGAAACATCGTGAACGCAAACTACGATGTGGAAATTGCAGGGCGAAAAGTCAAAGAACAAATCGGTACCATCCTTCCACAAATTGATGGCTCTGCATCCTACACCGACAACGTTTTGTTGGCAACACAATTAATTCCCAATTTTCTGGTTGCAGGCTCCACAGACATGCTGAAAGTACAGTTTGGAACGCAATACAATTTGGGTGGATCCGTACAACTTACTCAAAAACTGTTCGATCCAACCTTTCCGTTGGTGCTGAAAGCTTCTAAGTTGAGTGAAACCCAGGCGCAACAATCATTGAAAATGACAAAGGAGCAATCGGCTTACAGCATCAGCGTCACCTATTTCCAGACCTTGGTGATTGGTAAACAGCTGAGCACCCTGCGCTCTACGCTGAACACTTCAGCCAAACAGTTGACATCCACGGAACTAAGATTCCAAAATGGGATGGCCAAACAAATTGATGTGGATAAGATTCGTGTCAGTTTCAACAATCTAAAGTCACAGGTTCAACAAAGTGAGTTGAATTATGCACAATCACTCAGCAACCTGAAGAATTATATGGGCATGCCGGTCTCAACCGGAATAGCCCTTACAGATACGGTAATGAAAATTGATAATCAATCGCTTGAAGCATTGCTGACCGATTTTAATGTGGAAAACCGCACAGACTACCAACTTCAAAAGATTGCCATGAAAGCCTTTGAAGCGGATAAGGATCGAAACAAGGCTGGATATTTGCCAACGCTGAATTTTACAGCCAATCTTGCCAGCAGCGCACAAAGGAAAACGATAAACTTCCTTGATTCCAGTGAGCCTTGGTTTACAAGCTCCGCTTTGATTTTCAGCCTTCGCGTACCAATCTTCGACGGACTTCAGCGACAACAACGCATTGCACAAGCCAATCTGAATATTGAGAAAAGCAAGGTGAAATTGGAGCAAAGCAAACAAACCATCCAAGTGGATCTCTCCAACTTCGAAAACCAGTACCGGACTGCTGTCAACAACATTATGAACGAAAAAGACAACCTCGCGCTGTCCGAAAGCGTTTATAAAAACACGCAACTCCAATATCAACAAGGCATGGCTACATCGTTGGACCTCGTTCAGGCCGAAAACTCCTACAACGAAAGCACCAATAATTATTACGCCAAACTTTTGAATCTTTACATCGCCCGCATCAATCTGGAACAGGGCAAAGGCAATCTACTGAATTATATAAACAACAAATAGTACAAAACAATGAAAAATCGAATCGTCATTATCATAATCATCCTTTTGTTGGTGGTGGGAGTCGGATTCTTGCTCAAAAGAAGTCACGACAAAATCAACGCAGGTAAAACCACTCAAATTTCAACCGAAATCGTGGTTAGTGTAGCCGAAGTGGGCGAAACCTCCACCGGCACGACCCTAAGCCTTACCGGAACTCTGAATCCCTACACCGAAGTGGTCGTTTCATCTCAATCAGCAGGACAAATAACCAGTCTGAACGCAGAACTGGGGCAGAGCAAATCGACAGGTGCCGTCATTGCTAACGTTGACAACCGCATCAAAGAGTTATCTGTTGAAAGCGCTCAACTCAATGCTGACAAACAAAAACGGGACTTGACTCGCTTTGAAAGTTTGTTTCAGGGTGGCACCATCACCCAGCAACAGCTGGACGATGCAAGGATGGCAAACGTCAGTGCTCAAGTTCAACTGGAACAAGCGAAAGAACAGTTGTCGGACGCTACCATCACCGCACCAATTAGCGGTGTCATCACCGAAAAAATGGTTGAAAAGGGATCTTTTGTCAATATGGGGAGCCCGGTGATCCGCTTGGTGGATATTTCCCGTCTTAAAATTCGTATGAATGTCTCCGAATCTACGGTTTATAAATTGAGCATGGGCGACAAGGCGGATGTGGTTTGTGATGTTTACCCAGACAAAACGTTTACGGGCAAAATTACCTACATCGCTTCCAAAGGCGACGATTCTCACAACTACCCGGTGGAAGTGGTCATCAGCAACAATGGCAAGTTGAAAGCAGGTTCGTTTGCCAACGTTTCCATCGGTATTCCCGGCAAGGGCAAATCAGTGAGCATTCCTCGCGAAGCCCTACTCGGCAGCTCCCGAGATGCCAAGGTCTATATCGTTAAGGATGGCAAAGCGCAAACCTGCAACATCACCGTTTCAGGTGGTAATGAAAAGGTATTGTTCGTTTCTTCTGGACTAGCTAAAGGAGATCAGGTCGTCACCGCAGGGCAGATCAACCTCATCGACGGATTGGCTGTTAAAATTGCACCCAACAAGTAAACGCAACGCCATGTCAATAACTGAATTAGCCATTAAGCGACCAACACTGGTCGCCGTCATATTTGCAGTGCTTGCTATTGCGGGTGTCATGTCGTATTCCCTTTTAAAATACGACTTGCTCCCCAAAATAGATGTGCCAGTCATCGCAGTCATGACCGTCTATCCGGGTGCATCCGCAGCCGATGTAGAAAGTTCGGTCACCAAAAAATTGGAAGATGCGCTTTCTTCTTTGGAAAATGTGGACAACATGGCTTCCACTTCGCAAGAAGGGGTCTCCATTGTTACGATAACCCTCAACGCAGGTACAGACATTAACATTGCCCTGCAGGAAGCCCAACGCAAAGTAAATACGGTAGTTTCACTCTTGCCGACAAACGCCAGGGCACCTTCCCTTTCCAAATTCTCAACCGACGATATTCCGGTCATGCAGATTGGTCTGACGGCTAAAATGCCAGAGACTGCCTTGTATCAACTCACCAAAGACCAGATCAAGTCGCAACTCTCCAAACTGAATGGTGTCGGACAGGTGACCTTGGTGGGTGGAACCGAGCGGGAAATTCGAATCAGCATTGATAAGCAGAAATTGGAAGGCTATAAACTTTCCATCGCATCGGTTTACCTGGCGCTGGCGAATGCCAATTTGGAACTTCCAACCGGTAAGATCGAAAACGACAAAAGCCAATATACCGTCCGTTTGGGTGGAAAAATCCAAAACATTGATCAAATTAAGGATGTTTCTGTTTCCAAAACAGCCAGCGGCGCAATCATACATTTGGACGATGTAGCCGATGTGTACGATGGAATTGCTGAAATCTCTACCATCAACCGTGTGAACAACATCAGTTCCATTGGTATGGTCATTCAAAAGCAATCCGATGCAAACACGGTCGATGTCTGCAAAAAGATCCAAAAAGAAATTACCGTTTTGGAATCTACCTATGCTGAATACGACATCAAATTCAACGTATCGAGCGACACCTCCATTCATACGCTGGACTCCGCCAATGCGGTTGTGAAAGACCTTGGGTTGGCCATCCTTCTGGTTGCCTTTGTGATGTTCTTCTTTCTCCACAGCATACGCAACTCCCTGATTGTGATGGTATCCATCCCGGCATCCATCATTTCGGTTTTTGCAGCCATGTACATTTTCGACTTCTCCCTCAACCTGATGACGTTGTTGGCGCTTTCGCTGGTCATTGGGATTTTGGTGGATGACTCCATTGTGGTGCTCGAGAACATACACCGGCATCTGGAAATGGGCAAAAGCCGCAGACAGGCTGCCATCGACGGTCGGGCAGAAATTAGTTTTACGGCCATCGCCATTACCCTGGTGGACGTTGTGGTATTCGTTCCGATCGCGCTTGTTACCGGTATGATTGGGAATATGTTGCGGGAATTTTCGCTGGTCATCGTGTTTTCTACGTTGATGAGTCTTTTTGTATCCTTTACCCTAACGCCGCTGCTTGCTTCCCGATTCAGCAAAAAAGAGAAACTCTCCAAAAAAAGTTTGATGGGTAAACTCGGCATCGGTTTTGAATCCATTTTCAACTCGATTGTAAAGAAATACATCCAAGTGCTCAAGTGGGGCTTGCACCACAAATTGATTGTAAGTGGATTCGTAGTTGCCTTGCTTATCGGTTCGGGCTTTTTGTTCGGAGGAGGTTTCATCGGTATGGAATTCATGCCAAACAGCGACCGGGGAGAAATCACCATCAAACTGGAAACCGACCAACAGAACAATCTGTATCAAACCAATCTGAAAACGATGGAAGTGGAAAAGCTCCTATTTACCAAACCGGAGATCGTCACGGTTTCAACAAGGGTTGGTTTTACGAGCACCAGTAGTTCGACAGGGTCTAATGAAGCCGACAAAAGTGAAATCAGCGTCAAACTGGTCGATAAGAAAGAACGGAAGTTGAGCGCTGAAAAGTATGGAACCATGCTCCAAACGGAGATTATGAAAATTCCAGGCCTGCGTGCAACCGTCTCCGCTTCGTCTTCATCCGGGATGAACAGCGATGCACCCATTCAGATTTTGCTCCGAGGGGCAGACATGAATACCCTGTATGTGGAGGCAGACAGCATCATGCGGATCATTAAAAATACGCCAGGTACGATCAATGTGAAACTCTCCATCGAAAAAAGCAAACCTGAAATGCGGATTTCGCTGGACAGGGACAAGATGGCTCAACTGGGTCTTTCCGTTTTCGATGTCGCCAATTCACTGCGTTTGTCGTTTGCAGGAAATTCAGATCTGAAATTCTCCGAAAAGAATCAGGAATACAACATCAATCTTCGTTTTGATCAAACCAACCGAAGAAATCCGGAGGATATCAAAATGCTGACTTTTATGAACAACAAGGGCCAATCCATCGAGCTGCAAAATTTTGCCACGATCGAGCAAATGCTTGGCCCGAACAAACTGGAACGGTACGACCGCATCTCGAGTCTTACAGTAAAATCCGGCGTCATTGGTCGTCCAATTGGTACGGTAGGTACTGAAATCAAAACCGCCATCAGTAAGAACATCAAAAATCCGGAGGTGGAAATCAGTTATCCTGGGCAAATGAAACAAATGATGGATGCATTCATCAGTTTCATCGTCGCTATGCTGCTCGCATTCACCTTGGTTTATCTGGTCATGGTTGCTTTGTACAATTCGTACCTGTATCCTTTTGTGGTGCTTTTCTCCATACCGTTTGCGGCAATTGGTGCATTTCTTGCTCTGGCTTTGACCGGAAGTCTATTGAATATATTTTCAATGATCGGCATGGTGATGTTGATTGGCTTGGTGGCCAAGAACGCCATTTTGTTGGTGGACTTTACGAACCAGCAGCGTGAACGTGGCCTTAATGTGTATGACGCGTTGATCGAAGCCGGTAAGGAACGTTTGCGTCCGATTCTGATGACAACGTTGTCCATGATCTTTGGTATGTTGCCCATCGCTTTGGCAACCGGTGCTTCCTCCGAAAGTAAAAACGGTCTGGCATGGGTTATTATCGGTGGTTTGACCAGCTCGTTGCTTTTGACGCTGGTGGTGGTACCCATCGTCTATTATGTCATGGAAAAAATCAAGGAATGGTTCAACCGGACGTTCCGCAAAAACAAAGTGGCGGTCGATTTGGATTCAACCGATGTGGAAGAAGTGGAAATTTGAGTTTTTTTGAATGATTGCAAAGAGCCCTCCGTTTAAAGTTTATTCGGAGGGTTTTTTATAAATTCGTCTTTAAAATTTACCAGGAAAATCCGCTCCGTGGCCCGGGTCATGGCGGTATACAGCCAGCGGTAATAATCCAGCCCCATGCGTTCCTCCGTGACATAACCCTGATCCAGGAACACGTCTTTCCACTGGCCGCCCTGCGCCTTGTGGCAGGTGAAGGCATAACCGTATTTCACTTGCAAGGCGTTGAGCCATGGGTCGGCTTTCAGTGCCAAATAAAGTTCCCGCTTCGTTTTGCAATGCGGCGCATAGTCCTGAACCACATCCTGATAGAGGCGTTCCTGCGAAGGCTTGTCCAAGGCAGGTGATTCGGCTGAAAGCGAATCCAGCAGCACCCTGACCTCCAGTTCCCAGTCGTATTCGGGGAAGCGTACCTCCATATCGGCAAAGCGGAAACCGTACATCTCGTAGTTTTTTCGCACTCGAACTACTTCCACCAAATCTCCGTTGGCGATGAAGGGGATTTCCTTGTAGGGTTCCGACCAGAGGTAATTGTTTTTAGCCACGAGCAAATAGTCTCCGCTGGTGATTTCATCCTCCTTGTAGAGCACCGAATTGCGGATGCCTTTGTTGAAAAGAACCGCCCGTTTGTTGGAGGGGCAGACGATTTTGCTTTCTTCAATGCCTACTTTGGCGTACGAAGCGGTGAGCGCATCCATCAGCTCGTCGCCGCTCAAACGGATTACGTCCAGCTTATTAGTTTCAATCTGAGGCAGTTCCTTTACTTTGTCATTTCGAATGTGCTCCCTCAAATCTGTTGCATTCTGTAGAATCCCGCTGTCACCGGCCTGCCGCAGCACCTGAGTCAACTCGATGCCGATGGCTTCCATACCGAGTGCTCGAAGTTGAACCGTGTCCAACGCCGGGCTTAAAACTTGGCCTACAGGAGGCAACTGAGCGGTATCACCCATTAAGATCAGGCGGCAGTTTTCGCCTGCATAAACGTATTCCAGCAAATCTTCCAACAGCCTGCCACTGCCAAACGAGGAGTTCTCACCCCCACCGTTGGCAATCATCGACGCTTCATCGACTATAAAGAAGGTATCCTTGTGTTTGTTGAAATTCAATGAGAATCCGCCCTCATCGCCCGAAACAACGGCTTTCCGATAGATTTTCTTGTGAATGGTCAGTGCCGTGTGCCCACTGTAGGAAGCCAGCACTTTGGCAGCCCTTCCGGTCGGAGCCAGCAACTCGCAACCCAATTCCCGTGCATCCAGGTAACGAATCAGGGCACTGATAAGGCTCGTCTTCCCCGTACCGGCATAGCCCTTGAGCAGAAAAACTTGCTGATCCGTCCCAGTCAGCATGAATACAGACAGGCGTTGAAGTGCCTCCTGCTGCTCCGGAGTGGGTTCGAACGGAAAAAAATGGGCAATCTGCTCAGCGAGTTGGGGGGCTATCATCGGAAGAAATTAGTAGCTTTAAAAGTAGTGTGTTTCCGATTCATTTGCTAATTTTGTACACGCTTTCGGGGAAATTTAAGCCGGAGGTACCCAGAACACACCATGGAGGATTCAGGCAAACCCGTATTATTGAAGCAATTGATTGTCCGAACGGTACCGGATGGTTTCCTGTTTGGCAAAGTCTCCACCCGAGGCACTGGCAAATTGAAACTTCGACTTTTTGCCGCCATCGATTTCCCTGACAAATTTGTGAACTTCCTGAAGGAAAACCACTGGTCGGGTCGCCCCGAACTGAAAGTATCCATCATCGATTTTACGAACCGCTTCATGCTGGTTCCCTCCAAAGTTTCCGACGACCGTTCTCTGGAGGAATACTTCCATTTTCAGAACGGGGATGAAGGCGAACAACAAATCTACACGGCACCCTTTGACGACGGAAAACAACTGTTTTGTTGGGAAGTCCCTGCAGACAGAGATCGGAATTTTGAAAAGTATTTGCCAAACATGACCTTGTGGTCGAGCAGTTACCTGGTGGCCAACTGGACCTACCATCAAGCAGCCAAATCGGACATTTCGGCCCTGACCGTTCATTTGTTCGGTCACAGCATGCAACTGTTCATGGCCGACACCCATCGCCTGCTTTTTGCCAATTCTTTTACGGTACGGAATGCAGAAGAAATCGCCTATTTCATCCTTCGCTGTCTGGAGCAAGTGGGCATGGATCCGACCACCGTCCATACGTTTGTTTGCAGTGAAAACAACATGGCGTTCGCTGAAATTCAAACCCTTCTGTCTCCCTATCTTGCCAACCTGTTCGAAGCTGAATTTTCCTTAAACCCCGACCAGTTGTTCCGTATTGCCAAAAAGGAAAAGGATGACGAGGATGAACTAAACGAGGAGGACGTATGAGAATTGTCAGCGGCAACTTTCGCGGCCGTCGGTTTCAACTTCCAAAAAATCTGAAAGCCAGACCCACGACCGATTTCGCCAAGGAAAATCTGTTCAACATTCTTGCCAACCGTCTCGATTTCGAGGACTTGCGGGTGTTGGACTTGTTTGCCGGCACCGGCAGCATCGGTTTCGAATTTCTTTCACGGGAAGCAAAATCGGTCACCTTTGTGGAACACTTTGCCCCGCATGTTCATTTCATTCACGAGGTGGCACAGATACTTAAGGTTACGAATTACTCGGTGGTGAACGGCGATGCCTACCGCTTCATTGGCTCGTCCAAAGCCAGTTTCGATTTGATTTTTGCGGATGCGCCTTACGCAGATGAAAAAATGGCTCAACTTCCTGACCTAATTTTAGCCACCGGTCTTTTGGCCGAAGGCGGCCTGCTCCTGATCGAACACGGCAAATACACCGACTTCAGCCAACATCCCTCCTTCCAAGAAATGCGGGAGTACGGCAGCGTCCACTTCTCTTTCTTTGAAAAGACAAAAACCCCACTATTTGAAGTTTAATAGGGAGCAAAGTACAAGGCACAGATTCGAATTCGCACCGGAGCGTACTTTTCGTACGTGAGGATTGAATTCTAATCTGTAACGCATTAATTCACTTCCTATTAAGCTTCAAAGTTGGGGGCCGAAGACACGGCATAGGGATTCAATCCACCTCTTAATTTTGGGCCGATCAGCCCATTCCTCCAAAATAATCTGCCTGCTAAACTCCTGATCCTTGAGGAATACCGACTTCATTTCCTGAGCAAAGCTTTGATCGTAAACAAAAGCATTCACCTCGAAATCAAGTTCGAAGCTCCTGTAATCCAGGTTGGTGGAACCCACTGTCGAAACGATGTCGTCCGAAACGACGGTTTTGGCATGCATGAAACCCTTCTGATAGACATAAATCTTGACACCTGCTTCCATGATTTCGGTGAAGTAGGAATGCATCCCCTTGAGAGCCACTTTGGTGTCGGAGTCTTCGGGCACCATCAACCGAACGTCCACACCGCTCAGCGCAGCGGTTTGCATGGCAGTGAGTAAGCTTTCGCTGGGCAGGAAATAGGGTGTTTGCAAATAAACATAGCTTTTGGCCGTCGTCAAAATCTTAAAGATGCCCTGCATAATGTTTTCCCAGTCGGTATCGATGCTGCTAGTGGCTGTTTGAACCAGGCAGGAACCTTTCACTGGGATATCCGGGAAATAAAATTTAGAAGTGATCAGGTTTCGACTGATAAAATACCAATCGATCAAAAAGGCTGTTTGCAGACCATAGACACCTTTGCCCTCAATTCGTACCTGGCTGTCGCGCCAAGAATCGAAGTTGCCACCATCCAGATACCGGTCTGCAAAATTAAACCCTCCCGTGTAACCAATTTCACCATCGATGACGACGATTTTGCGGTGATTGCGGTAGTTCGCTTTGGGGGAAAGCCAAGGAATCAGCACCTTTAAAAACGGAAATACCTGCACACCAGCATCACGCATTTCACGAAAGAACGAATTTTTGGTTTTCCAAGAACCCAAATCGTCGTAGATCACACGAACTTCAACGCCTTCTTGCGCTTTTTTTATGAGCAGGGTTTGCAATTCGTATCCAATCTTGCAACTGTCTATGATGTAATATTCCAAATGAATATGCTTCTTGGCATTTCGAATATCTTCAAAAAGCTCATCAAATTTCTCACGACCCTCGGTGAGCAGCCGAACCGAATTACCGGAGAACACCGGATGGGAATTGTTTTGGCGCAGCATCCGGATCAAACCGGTGCATTCGGGCGGGTAGCTGGACGGGTCCAAATCTTCGTACAAATAAGCCGGATTGTTTTCGATGCTTCGGATGCTTTTTCGGGAAATGATCTTGACTTTTCGGTAGCGCTGGCCAAAAAAGATGTAGAGAAACAGTCCGACATAGGGCAGTAAAATCAGTAACAGCACCCAGGAAATAGTCTTCAGCGGATTTCTGTTATCAAGGATCACCACCATTACTACGCCCACCAGTGTTATCCAATAAAAGGATTTCACTAGAAACAAGAAAATGTCAGTCCAAGGTACAGAATGTAAAAACATAGGGATTTAAGGTTCAGTTATGCAAATATCCAAAAAAACCTTGGAATTGCTATCTTTGTAGGATAAAAAACCCGTCCGACATGTCTGCCAGCCGCTTGATTTTCACCGAAAACCTAACGAACGACCTGAACATACTGCTTTCGAACTATGCAGCCAATCAGATATTCGTTCTGACGGATACCAATTCGGAGAAATATTGCCTTCCACAATTAAAGGATGCCGAGGGGCTCAAAGCGGCTCGTTTTCTGACCATCCCCGCGGGTGATGATCACAAAAACGTGGAAAGCCTTTCTGCCGTCTGGCAATTTCTGAGCAGCCAAGGTGCCACGCGTAAGTCGGTGCTGGTGAATCTGGGCGGTGGCATGGTGACCGATTTGGGTGGTTTTGCGGCTGCTTCTTTCAAAAGGGGCATTGATTGCATCCACCTGCCAACCACCGTGCTTTCAGCTGTGGACGCAGCCGTTGGTGGCAAAACGGGCATCAATTTCAACGGACTTAAAAACGAGATCGGGGCTTTTCACCTGCCGGTCGCCGTGGTTTTTCATGCACCGTTTTTTGGCAGCCTCGATCACGCCAACATCCTTTCCGGCTATGCCGAAATGTTGAAGCATGGCCTACTTTCGGACGTTGAGTATTGGAACGAATTGCTGGCCCTGGACCTTGAACATCCGGAAAGCCCTGCTTTTTTGAAAGCCGTGAAGCGTTCGGTCGAAATTAAAAACGACATCACCACCCAGGATCCCAAAGAACAGGGTTTGCGCAAGGCGCTGAATCTGGGACACACCGTTGGTCATGCCTTCGAAAGCCTTTCGCATCTGGAAGGCAGGCCTGTGCTTCATGGTTATGCCGTTGCCTGGGGCCTTTTATGTGAGCTGTACCTGAGCATGCGCCAGCTGGACTTTCCGGTCAGCCTGCTGCAATCGTACATCCACTTTGTACGGGAAGAATACGGCGTCTATCCGATTTCTTGCAAGGATTATCCAGCCTTATACGAAGCCATGACGCACGACAAAAAGAACGAAGGCTCCACCATCAATTTCACGCTGCTTTCTGGTATCGGTGAACTGAAACTCGACCAAACAGCCAACCGCCAGCAAATTGAAGAAATGTTCGACTTTTATTGCGACGCACTGGGCATTTAAAAATTTGCTCCATGAAACGAGCATGTTGCAATCAACGTCCAAGTTCAGGAACATGATGCATGCAAGTTCCATAGGACCAAAAACTAAAAAAATGATGTTCATATGAAAACACACGCCCTCCTTTTATTTATAGTGCTCACCGGCACGCTTTCCGCTCAGGAATTCCTGCCCATTGTCACGCAGTACTCCAAAAACGATTACTTCGCCTCCAACCAAAACTGGTCGGTGGGTCAAGCCAAGGACGGCAACCTGTATTTCGGAAACAACCAAGGCTTGCTGGAGTTTGACGGATCCATCTGGGAAGTGCACCAGATGCCTGCCAACAAGCGGGTCCGCTCCATCCTCGTCGCAGCCGATCAACGCATTTATGTGGGGTCCTTCGAAGAATTCGGTTATTTTGAACGAACGAAAACCAATCAGCTCCATTATATTTCACTTTCGGCCTTGCTGAAAAAATACCAGATGCTCAATGATGAAATCTGGACGATTCTGGCTTGGAAAAACCAGATCATTTTTCAGTCGTTCACCTCCTATTTTATCTATGAAAACGGTCAGGTCAAAGGCTACCGCTGTCCGTTCACCTTTTTGTTTTTCAATCAAGTAGGAAACACGATTCTCACCCACACCGATCAGTTCGGACTGAGTCGGGTGGATCCCATTGGAAACAAAATTGTACCGGCGATGAGGGAACGCCTCAACAACCCAGTCATTGCCGTTTTACCCTGGGACCGCAACAACCTGCTGCTCGCCACCAACTCCGATGGGCTCTATTTATACGACGGGAAATCCTGCACCCGATTTAAAACGGAGGTGGATGAGGAACTTTTTAAGGCACAGATCAATCGCGCCATCTGCAGTCCGGATGGCACCATCCTGATCGGCACCATCCTGAATGGCGTCACCGCTCTGGACCGGAACGGGCGCAGACTTTGGACCCTAAACACAGGAAACATCCTACAAAACAATACGGTGCTCGGCATGTACTGCGATCATGAAAACAACCTCTGGTTAGCCCTGGACAAAGGCATCTCCATGGTGAGGCTCACTGGTTCCATCCGTTACATCCAGGCTTTTCATCCGTCCATCGGTTCCATTTATTCGTTGAACCTGAAAGGTGATGATTTACACCTCGGCACCAACCAAGGACTTTATCGGGCGAAATTATCGGAGAACTTCCGTAACCTCCAATCGCTTCAACTGGAATCCAACATGAAGGGACAAGTCTGGAACCTAAGTGCGTTTGACGGTCAACTTTTCTGCGGGAACAACGAGCAAACTTTTGAGGTCGGCTCCGGAAAGCCAATCCTCATTGGCCCCGTAAAAGGAGGAATGTGCATTCGAAAAGGCCAAATTTACGGCAAAGAAGTGCTGGTTCAGGGCACTTACACGTCGATTTGCATGTATACCAAATTAAGCGGGCAATGGCAATTCAGTCATGCGTTGGAGAACTTTCTGAACCCCGTTCGCTCGTTGGAAATCGATTACACGGGCACCATCTGGGCCAGCCATTTGTACGAAGGTTTGTATGCCATCCGACTTTCCTCCGACTTAAAAAAGGTAGAAAAAATGCAGGTTTACCGCAGTCTGGATGGCAAGCACCAATACCCCATCCATGTACTCATGCTCAACAGCAGGGTGGTTTTTGCGGACAAAACAGGCTTGTACACTTTCGATGACATCAGGAAAGAAATCATTCCCTACAAAGAGATGAACGACCAACTTGGGTATTTCTCCCATGCTTACCGCATCTGCCCGTTCCGAAACAACTTGTATTGGTTTATCCGCGACGAAGAAGCTGCGCTTTTTCGGGTGGACGGAAACCGTGCCAACCTGATTGATGTCGTTCCATACAGCCTGTTCAGAAACCAGTCGGTGGACGATTATCAGAACATCATTCCCTTGTCAGACCAAAGTTGCCTCTTTTTGTTGGAGAATGGATTGGCTCTTTACAGCCTGCCTGCCGATAAGTCTAAAAGCAATGCGGTAAAATTGATGTTCCGCACCATCTTGACTTCCGATGCCGAATCCAAGGATAATGTTTTTTTACCCATTAGCAATTCACTGAAAGCGGCCACACCATACAAACGGAACAACCTGACGTTCTCTGTCTTTTATCCCAGATTCGGACGCTTGAGCGACGTTCGTTTCCGCTACAAATTGGAAGGATTGGACATTGTTTGGTCAGAGCCCAGCACCGCTTCTCAAAGAACCTACAGCTATCTACCATGGGGGGACTATACGTTTAAGGCCGAAGCCTGTACCAAAAGCGGCATGTTGCTTTCTGCCACTTCATACACGTTTACCATCGAACCACCATTCTATTGGAGCATCTTTGCACGCACCCTTTATTTGTTATTGATTGCCTGCCTGCTCTATGGTATCTACCGCTACATTCTGCATCTGTTTCATGTTAAAAAAGAAACGATTGAACGAGCCGAAGAAGCGAGGCGCTTGCATGAAATCGAACAACGGGAGCAAAAAATCATCGCCCTTCAAAACGAAAATCTGGAAATTGAATTGACCATTAAAAGCAAAGAGTTGGCGGCATCGACCATTTCCCTGATCAAGAAAAACGAATTGCTGGCAACCATCAAAGAAGAGCTGAACACACAGAAAAAAATCTTGGGCACGGTCTATCCCAACAAATACTACGACAAACTCATCCGCATTTTGAACGAAAATCTGGATTCAGAAGACGATTGGGCCATCTTTCAGACCAATTTCGACCGAATTCATGAGAATTTCTTCAGAAACCTGCATACGAATTATCCGGAATTGACTTCCAACGATTTGCGTTTTTGCGCGTACTTGCGTTTGAATCTGTCGAGCAAAGACATCGCCCACTTGATGAACATCTCTCTGAAAGGGGTTGAATTGGCTCGTTACCGCATCCGAAAGAAGATCGGAATACCTTCCACCAAGAGCTTAACCGAGTTCATGATTGAATTCAAATAAGAGGTTTCTTATAATTCATCCATTCCTATTATTTTGTATATCTTATAGTTATGCCCATTAAATTGGTGCATGTAGGGTTAAAATAGGGTACCCTAAAAACCAGCATTTTTAGTTGTAGTGTTCATAATGGGTAGGCCAAAGTAACCAATCTGGTTTGGTGACCGTATGTTTGTATGGTTGAATAACACTAGAACCGAACCCCATGAGATTTTTAACCGGACTGGCTCTTTGCCTGTTGTTTGCCGCTTGTTCACAAAACCCAATTGGCGACAAAGAAGCGTACTTGAACCACAAGGCGGACTCCGTATTGAAATTGATGACCCTTCCCGAAAAAATCGGTCAAATGGTTTTGTATACCAGCGACTGGGATGTAACCGGTCCATCCATTCGGAGCACCTACCTGGATGACATTAAAAAGGGCAATTGCGGAAACATATTTAATGCACACACGGTTGCATACGTACGTACCCTCCAAAAAGCAGCGGTCGAAGAATCCAGATTGGGCATCCCTTTATTATTTGGTTACGACGTTATTCACGGTTACAAAACCATCTTTCCCATTTCATTGGGTGAATCGTGCTCTTGGGACTTGAAAGCCATCGAGAAATCGGCTCACGTTTCGGCCATCGAAGCCGCAGCCTCTGGAGTGAACTGGACGTTTGCTCCCATGGTGGACATTTCGGTGGAACCCCGTTGGGGCAGGGTTTCGGAAGGAGCCGGCGAAGATCCGTATTTAGGTTCCCGCATTGCGACGGCCCGCGTGAACGGTTTTCAAGGGACAGATTTGGCCGACACCTCCACCGTTTTGGCCTGTGTCAAGCATTTTGCCGCTTACGGTGCTCCACAGGCTGGACGCGACTACAACACGGTTGATATGTCCAAACGTGTATTTTTGGACTACTACCTCCCACCCTATAAAGCAGCCATCGAAGCCGGCGCCAGAAGTGTCATGACTTCTTTCAACGAACTGGACGGTGTTCCTGCATCCGGCAGCAAATACCTGCTTACCGATCTGTTGAGAAAGGAACTCGGCTTCAAAGGTTTGGTAGTGACAGACTATACTTCCATCAATGAAATGGTGAACCACGGCATCGTCGCCAACGAGGAAGACGCCGGAGCACTGGCGCTGAATGCTGGTGTGGACATGGACATGCAAAGCGAGGTGTTTTTCAAATATTTGCAAAAGCAAGTCAAGGCCGGAACGGTGAAAGAAAAGCAGGTAGACGACGCGGTTCGTCGTATTCTTCGCGTGAAATTCGAACTCGGTTTGTTTGACGACCCCTATAAATATTGCAATGAGGCCCGCGAAAAAGCCAATGTCTATTCCAAAGAAAACTTGGATGCAGCCCTGGATGTAGCCAAACGCAGCTTGGTTTTGCTCAAGAACGACAACCAGGCACTGCCCTTGCGCAAAGACGAGAAAATTGCCGTCATCGGTGAACTGGCCGCTTCCAAACGCGATTTGCTGGGTTCGTGGATTGCCGCCGGACAATGGGACAACATCCCTTCCGTGTTGGATGCAATGAAAGCCCGCCAAAGTGCTATTTTGTATGCCGAAGGTTGCCAGAAAATGGGCGACGACAAAACCGGTTTCGCCGAAGCACTGAGAACGGCCTCCAAAGCAGATAAAATTGTGTTGGTCATTGGAGAAAGCTGCGATTGGAGCGGCGAAGCATCCAGTCGTTCCAACATTCTGGTACCAGGTGTTCAGACGGAATTACTGGCAGAATTGAAGAAACTGGGCAAACCGGTCATCGTTGTCCTGATGAACGGCCGACCGCTTGATCTGAGCCGTGAAGAAACCATGGCTGATGCCCTGCTCGAAACTTGGTTCGCAGGTTCCATGGGTGGTGAAGCCATCACGCAGGTTTTGTACGGAGACTACAATCCATCCGGTAAACTAACCATGACCTTCCCTCGTAACCTAGGTCAAGTGCCCATTTATTATTATTCCAAAAACACCGGCAGACCCATCTACCTGCCCAACGACAAATACAAGTCCAAATACATCGATGTATCCAACGAACCCTTGTTCCCATTCGGTTTTGGCCTGAGTTACACCACTTTTGAATACGCTAATCTACAGCTCTCAAACACATTTTTGAGCAAAGACGGCAGCCTTAAAGCCACCGTTCAAGTAAAAAATACCGGTACCGTCAAAGGGGAAGAAGTGGTTCAACTTTACACCCGCGATTTGGTAGGCAGCGTAACCAGACCTGTCAAGGAGCTGAAAGGCTTCCAAAAAATGGAGTTGAAACCGGGAGAAACTCGGACGGTGGAATTCACGCTGACCCCGGACATGCTTGCTTTCCATCGGCTCGACATGAGTTTTGGAACGGAACCTGGGGATTTTCTAGTATTCGTGGGCGGTAACTCGAGGGATGTGTTGCAAAAAAGATTTCAACTGAAATGAAAAGGATGTACACCATTATAATGGTACTTCTATGGACGGTTTCTGCTAATGCTAAGCCGCTGCCACTCGTTTTCCAAGAATGTACTGCTTGGCCAGCCCATGTAGAGCTGGTTTGGCAAAATCCGGAGAAAAAAGTGGTGGAAGTATTTCGTTCCATTGATGGGAAAAAATATCTAAAAATTGCTGAATCACAGGCAAATACGATGATGGATTTTCCAGGTGTGAAACCTGGAAGTATGGTTTTTTATAGAATTCGATGCAACAGAAGCGTCAGCAACATCCGGGTAACGCTGCCTGAAGACACCGACGAAAGGCTTTTGGATATGGTGCAGCGCTACACGACCCGCTATTTTAGCGATTTCGGAGAGCCGCGCACCGGCATGGCCAGAGAACGCAGCAACGACAGAAACGGGGACATCGTCACCACGGGAGGAACCGGTTTTGGCGTGATGGCACTGATAGCTGCAGCGAACAGGGGTTATGTAACTCGTCAGGCTGCATCTTCGCAAATCAACAAAATCGTAACCTTTTTGGAAACCACCGAACGCTTTCACGGCGCTTGGGCACACTGGTACAATGCCGAAACCGGCAAGCCTTTCAGTTTCAGCAAATACGACGACGGTGGTGACCTGGTGGAAACGGCTTTCCTCACCCAAGGATTGCTCACGGCCAGAGCTTTCTACAAAGACGGCGATGAACTGGAAAAAGCGCTTTCGAGCCGCATCACCAAACTTTGGGAAACCATCGAATGGAATTGGTACACGCAAGGCAAGGACTCGTTGTTTTGGCATTGGTCCAAAAACTACGGCTGGAAAATGAACCATCCTATTAGAGGGTACGATGAAACCCTGATTACCTACATTTTGGCGGCTTCTTCCCCCACTTTTGCCATCACGGATTCGGTCTATCAAAAATGCTACAAGCATTCACCCTATTATTACAACGGAAAAAGTTATTATGGCATTCCGCTCAGTTTGGGTATGGAATTCGGCGGGCCCTTGTTTTTCACCCATTATTCGTTCCTGGGCTTGGATCCGCGTGGATTGACGGATTCCTACACCAATTATTTTGAACGGAACAAAGCGCATGCGTTGATTCATCAGGCGTATGCCATCGACAATCCCAAAAAACATCAAGGTCTCGGAGCCAATTGCTGGGGTTTCACCTCCTCGGATGATGCTTTGCTGGGTTATACTTCGCACCACCCAGGCACGAACGATGAAAACGGTACCGTCTCTCCCACCGCGGCCATTTCGTCCATCGTTTACACACCGGAGGCTTCATTAAAAGCCTTACGTCACTTTTATTTCGACGAAGGAAAGGAATTATTTGGGAAATACGGCTTCTTCGACGCCTTCAACCCTGGGTTGGATTCCACCAAACGGGTTGTAGAAAGCTACTTGGCCATTGACCAAGGCCCCATTGCCGACATGATTGAAAATTACCGGAGCGGTTTGCTGTGGAAGCTGTTCATGAGCAATCCCGAAATACCGATTGGACTTCAGAAACTAGGATTTACATACGTCAACAACTAACCTGCCATGAAACAAAAATTCATTCTGTTCTTTTGGTTTAGCCTTCTGGCAACTGGTCTCGTTCAGGCACAAAACCTGAAAGTGTCCGGAAGCATTCTCGACAGTGACACCAAGGAGCCTCTACCGGGCGCCTCCGTCATGCAGAAAGGCACGACCAACGCCAACATTGCCGACGGAAACGGGTACTTCAGCCTGAATCTTCCTTTGGGATCCACCCTTGTCGTTTCCTATTTGGGTTACGTGGGAGCGGAAATTCCAATTGTCAATGAAAATGTCCTGAGAATCCTGTTGAAGCCGAACACCAAAATGCTCGACAACGTGGTGGTGATCGGTTATGGTACGCAACGCGTCAAAGACATGACGGCGCCGGTTTCTTCCGTAAAAGGCAGTGACCTGGCCAGACAGATATCAGCCAACCCGATGTCGGCACTTCAGGGCAAGATGTCCGGGGTGCAGATTATCAACAGCGGCGCACCGGGTGCAGGACCTACGGTTAAAATTCGTGGTGTGGGTTCCATCGGCGATTATGCCAGCCCGCTGTATGTGGTGGACGGCGTTTTTGTCAACAACATCGACTTTTTGAGCAGTGGCGACATTGAAGACCTGACGGTGTTGAAAGACGCTTCGGCAGCAGCCATTTATGGGGTTCGCGCCGCCAATGGGGTCATACTGGTGACCACCAAAAAAGGAAAAACCAATGCGCACAGCGTCAGTTACGACGGTTATGCCGGTTTGCAGGTTCCAACCAACGTCATGAAGTTGGCCAACACCAGCCAATATGTGGAGTTGATGAATTTGGCCAATGCCGACATCCCCGGATATGTGACCAAATCCGTCTCCGACTACCCGGCTAGCACCGACTGGTACAAGGAATTGCTGCGGACAGCCCCCATGCACAGCCATGGACTGGATGTTTCCGGCGGTACGGAAAAAACCAATTATTCCGTGGGTATGAATTACTTCTATCAGGAAGGCATCATGAATGCTGAAAACGATTATCAACGACTGAATTTTAGGGCCAGACTGGACCAGAAAGTGAACGACCGGGTAAACGTTGGCTTCAACGCCATCCTGACGAATTCCAACAAGCACAATTCCAACGACAATGCGTTCTTCCAAGCTTTTGTAAACCCACCCATTTACGGCGTTCACGATGCTGCAAATACCGCTGCTTATCCGGTGAATTTTGGTTCCGGCCAACTCTATGGCCTTGGCAACCAATACGGTAACCCGGTGGCTTCCGCCTATTACAACCACAGCAAGGAAAACGGTGTCAAACTGGTGTTTTCCACGTATGCCGAGTACAGCTTTATTCCCAACAAGTTGAAATTCAAGACGTCCTACAATTTGGATTTTGCGTTCTGGAACCAGCAAAGCTATCAACCCGAATACAATGTAGGCGGTTCACAAGGTTTGTTGAAATCCACCCTGAGCAAAACCTTCGGCACCAGCAGCAGGCACATCATCGACAATTTGCTCACCTATACGGACAAAAAGGACGATCTGAGTTACAACCTCATGTTGGGCCAATCCACTCGCATCGAAACGCAGACCTGGCTGAATGGTACGGCCATCGGCGTGCCCGATTTTGATGCACAATCCATTTACTTGACTACGGGTTCCTCTCAAAACAGGAATTCAAACGATGGCGGTTATACCTATCACGGCATTTCCTACTTTACCAGAGGAACGTTCAATTTGCTGGATAAATACCTCGCATCAGTGACTTTACGCGCAGATGGCAGTTCCAAGTTTCAAGACAAGTGGGGCATTTTTCCCTCCATCGGCCTGGGTTGGAACATGTCCTCCGAAGATTTCATGAGCGGAAGCAAATTGGAATACCTCAAAGTTCGCGCAAGCTGGGGTATGCTTGGCAACGACGGCGTGCCAGCGAATTCTTCCATTACCTTGGGGCAGAGCGGAGCCGGCAGTTCAGCCATATTCGGAGACCGTTTGGTAGACGGTGTGGGATCGCAGACGGTTTTACAGAACTACCTGAAATGGGAGATCGTCAACGAATTGAACATCGGTGCCGATTTCGAAATGTTGGACCACAAACTGAAAGGCGAAGTGGATCTTTACGACCGAGTGACCAGCAACGTGGTATTCTTCGCACCCATTGCTACCGGTGGAGGTGCTGCCGAGCTTTTGGGCAACAATGGTACCGTTCAGAACATGGGTATAGAATTGGGCCTCACTTGGACCGACAAAATCACGGACGAGCTTTCCTACAATGTGGGCATGAATGCAACGACCATTCACAATACGGTTCTAAAACTGCAAGGCAGAAACAATATTCCAGGAGCAGCCGTTCGTGGTGGATACACGACCAAAACTCAGGTGGGTTATCCCATCGGCACGTTCTGGGGGTATCAAATCGACGGCGTCTATGCCAGCGAAGCGGAAGCCTTGCGTGATCCTGTAAGCCAGGGCATTAAGGATGCCGGTTATTTCAAATACAAAGATCAGAACGGTGACAACATGATTGATGAGAAGGATAAAGTCAGCCTTGGCAGCGCAATCCCTTGGCTTTCATTAGGAATCGATGCTGGTCTGAATTACGGCAAATGGGATGTCAGCGCGACCATTCAGGGTCAATTCGGCAATAAAGTACTCAACGCCAAACGCATGAACCGCGATGTCTTCACCGACGGAAACTACGACCAGGATTTCTACAAAAATGCTTGGCGGAGTACAGCCAAAAGCACCAAGTACCCTTCCCCAAGAGCCTACAACAGTTCCTACACGCAGCAAGCCAACGATTTCTTCGTGGAAGATGCCTCCTACATTCGGATTCAGAACATTCAGGTGGGGTACACCTTCGACAACTTGAAATTCGTCAACAGCATGCGCGTTTATGTGGCTGCCCAACGACCGTTGAGCCTATTCTCCTACAACGGCTTTACGCCTGAAGTGGGTGGAAGCCCCATCGAAAACGGTGTTGATTACTCGACTTATCCGATGCAAGCCATCTATACCGTAGGATTAAAACTGACACTATAAAAAACAAACTATGAAAACTTCCATCACTTCTCTGTTCGTAGGTTTGCTGCTCTTCACGGGCTGTCAGGATTTCCTGGACATTCGCCCGGAAGGAACCATGCCCTCCACCGGAATGGACCATACCAAGTCGGAAAACATCTTCCTGCCCATCAGTGCGGCTTATGCCTCCCTAAGGGACGGCAACGTGCATGCGTTTGCCTACATCGGTGCTTTTGAGATCACCTCGGACAATGCCGACAAAGGCAGTTCCCCTGGCGACAATCCAGAAATGCAGCAAATCAACGATTTCACCTATACTCCAACCAATGGCTTGGTCAGTGGCCTTTGGTCCGGTTATTACAATGTAGTGAGCGCTGCCAACAATGCCATTCAGGAAATGCCGCTGTTCGAAGCCGCCCTGCTCAACGATGACAGCAAAGCCTATACCCGCCAATGTGCCGGTGAGGCCAAAGCCATCCGGGCATACGCCTATTTCAACCTGACCCGTCTATTTGGCAAGGTGCCCATCATCGATTCCACCATGACAGCCGAACAATTGGCCGCCCAGCCACAAGCTTCAACCAGCGCTTTGTACGATTTCATTGAAAACGATTTGCAGGAAGCCATCGAGGTTTTACCCACCTCCTACACCAAGGATTGGGCAGGCCGCATCACCAAATACACGGCCATGGCGCTCAAAGCCAAAGTGCATTTGTATCAAAACGAATGGGATTCGGTTGCCGTACTCACCGACCGCATCATGGCTTCGGGCCGATTCGGTTTGTTGGAAAACTATCGGGAAGTGTTCTCGGTAGATGGTGAAAACACGAAGGAGTCGCTGTTCGAAATTCAAAGCTCCACGCTGGGACGTTCCTCCGGAGACATGACGTATCTGGAATATGCGTTCGTACAAGGTCCTCGTTCCAATACGCCAACCAACATGCAAGGTTGGGGCTTCTGCACGCCGAGCACCAATCTGATCCAATTCTTTACCGGTCGAAACGATTCCATCCGGGCAGCCACCACCCTCTTGTACCGCGGCACCAAGACACCCGAAGGAGACAGCATCAAGAGCTCCTGTTCCAATCCGGTGTACAACGGCAAAGTGTATACGCCTTCCGCCCTCAATCTTTGGAACTACAACGGCTACGGTTTTGAACACAATGTTAGGATACTGCGCTATGCCGAAGTCTTGTTGATGTATGCCGAAGCCTGGCAACAGGGAGCAACCAGCTACAACACCAGCGGCATCTCTGGATTATCGGCCCTCAACGCCGTTCGCAACAGAGCTGGTCTGATTTCTGCCGGAAGCCTCAGCTTGCAAACCATTTGGGACGAACGCCGTGCTGAACTGGCCATGGAAGAAGACCGTTTTTTCGATCTGATCCGTACCGGACAGGCTGCAACCGTTCTTTCTGGCCTTGGTTTCTCCAGTTCCAAAAACAACGTGTTCCCGATTCCGGCCACGCAAATGCAATTGAATTCGAATCTGGTACAGAATCCCAATTATAATTAATTTTTTCTAACCCTTTTAATTTTCTTAATGTCCAACTTTAAAACACAACAAAAATGAAAAAGAAAAATTTCTTTCAAGTCCTGTTTCTTGGAACGGCTCTGGTGACTGGTTTCTACCTGACATCTTGCGACACTGGAGGCTCCACCACCGACAAAGTAGATCCTTCTACGATTGCCACCACCAACCTGGTCGCTTATTTTCCATTTGACAACAACGCAACAGAAACGATTGCCAACCTGACCCCTTCTGCTCAACCTCTGGTAACTTATGTGACCGGTCGCCGTGGAAAAGCGTATCAAGGCGCTGAAGGTGCTCACCTGTTGTACACCCTGCCACAAGCCAGCAAACTCAAAACGTTGACTTCCTTCTCCGTAGCCATGTGGTTCAAATGTCCGCTGGTAACAGGCGATCCCGAACCCATCATCTTCCAAATTGGTAAGTCCGACGACCTGTTCTGGGGTAACTTGACTTTGGCTCTGAACCGTTTGAGTGCTACCGCAGACTCGTTGGCTCCGAAGGCTTTCTTCTTGAAAACAGGTGCAGAATGGTCCGGCCAACACATTGGCTATACCAACACCCTGTTCCAAGTGAACCAATGGATGCACCTCATTTTCGAATACGATGGAGCAACTTCCAAGTATGTCATTTACAAAGATGGTGTCAAGATTACAACCAACGCAGGTGTTGAAGACCGCAAAGCTGGTCCCACAGGCACTGCCCTTGGCAACTTGCTCTTTGACAAAGCCGACGTGATCAACATTGGTGCTTGGCGTCCGAAATCAGAAGGTACCGCACTTGACGCTTGGATGGGTTGGTTCAAAGGCAACCTGGATGAACTCCGCATCTACGACAAGGCTTTAAACGCAGCCGATGCAAAAAAACTGTACGATGCTGAAGTTTCTCAAATGCTGTAGTTTTTAAAAAATAACCTACTTTTGGGGCTGACCTTCGGGTTGGCCCCAATCGTTTATCAAAAACACTATGAAGAAAATCCCGTGGTTGCTGTTTACCATTCTGGCCTTGTTTTCCTGCAAGAACGATGAAACAGCCACCCCCGTCAATGCGTATGTCGAATCCATGACCCTCAACGGCAAATCCGTTGGAGTGGGCAGTACCACCTACGATGTTTCCTCGGATTCCCTCGTTGTCGGACTTCGGTTTTCTTCCAACATCAAAACGGATCAATGGAATCCGGACATGCTCCGCCTAAGCGGCACTTCCAACACGGAAATTCAACTGTTGGAAAGCGCCGACCCTCAAACCTTAAATTTTCGAATAAACAACACACTTTCAAAATTGACTTCCTATAAACTAACCCTGTATTCCGGGCTCAATCTGGGCATCAAGGTTATTGATACCTACTCTTGGAACTTTAAAACCCAGATGGACACCACCCCCAAATTTCCGCTCATCTCCGACAACGAACTACTTACCTTGGTGCAGCACCGCACCTTCAACTATTTCTGGAATTACGGCCATCCTGTCAGCGGCCTTGCCCGTGAGCGACTCGGCTCTGCTGAAACCGTCACCACCGGCGGCTCGGGTTTCGGCCTTATGGCCTTGCTAACAGGCATTGAGCGTGGCTTCATCACCCGTGCACAAGGATTTGCCCGGCTAGACACCATCGTCAACTTCCTCAGCCTACCTTCCACCGACAAATACCACGGTGTTTTCCCCCATTGGATGAACGGCACTACCGGCAAAACCCAAGCCTTTTCCACCAACGACGACGGAGCCGACCTGGTTGAAACCGCCTTCTTGTTCCAGGGCTTGCTCACCGTTCAAGCCTATTTCAAAAACGGAGACACCTCCGAAAAAGCACTTTGCCAAAAAATCCAAACCCTTTGGGAAAACGTCGAATGGACCTGGTTTCAGCAAAACGGTCAGGAAAAGCTCTACTGGCACTGGTCCCCCACCAAAGGCTGGGTCATGAACATGCCTGTGAGCGGTTGGAACGAAGGCCTCATCATTTACGTCCTTGCAGCCTCCTCGCCGACACACCCCATTTCCAAATCAGTCTATACCAACGGCTGGGCTGGCAACGGGAACATCCGCAACGGCAGCAGTTATTATGGCATCACACTACCCTTGGGTGAATCCAGAGGCGGGCCCTTGTTCTTCACCCACTACAGTTTCCTAGGGCTCGATCCACGCAACCTTTCCGACACCTACGCCAATTATTTCGCACAAAATCAAGCACATGCCCGGATCAATCAGGCTTATTGCGCAGCCAACCCCAACGGTAATTACGGTTATAGCGCCCGTTGCTGGGGACTCACTGCCAGCGACATACCCAACGGCTACACAGCCTCCTCGCCCAACAACGACATCGGTGTGATCGCTCCAACAGCGGCACTCTCCTCTTTTCCTTATACACCTGTTGAAAGCATGGCGGCCCTCCGCTACTTTTATTACACTTTGGGCGACAAAATCTGGGGAACGTACGGTTTCAAGGATGCCTTCAGCCTGAGCAAAGACTGGTACGCCGACTCCTACCTGGCCATCGATCAAGGCCCCATCGTGGTGATGATCGAAAACTACCGCACCGGTTTAATCTGGAACCTCTTTATGAGCAATGCGGACGTACAAGCCGGCCTGAAAAAGCTCGGATTCACCTACTGAACCTCAACCAGTTCCCGTTTTTTACAAAAAACCATCCCTCAGATTTGGCCAAACCCCAATAAATTCCTACTTTTGCACCGCATTTAGCACGGGGTGTAGCTCAGCCCGGTTTAGAGTACCCGTCTGGGGGGCGGGTGGTCGCTAGTTCGAATCTAGTCACCCCGACAAATGGCCCACAAGGACTTACAGGAAACTGTGGGTCCTTTTTTTTTACGTCCGTGACGTTTCAGTGACGTTTGCTTGTTAGAATCCTTACAAATTATTAAAAAAGAACGGTTGGAAAGTTTTTTCAAGGATTACATAGAAACATATTATGTATATTTAGGAAATTTTCACATAAGAAAAAATCAACCATGAAAAAAAAGGCTTATTCCATGATTTGCCCTTTACTCCTTGTGGGCATGCTATTCGTTCTAAGCAGTTGCAATAAGGACGAGAAGGATAAAAACAAGATCACTGTTGCAGGCATCGATTTTATTCCAAACTGCTTTGTGGATAGTGGAGAAGTAGTGGGCATTGATGTGGATATCGCTGCCACGGCGATGCAAAATGCAGGTATAACGAATGAAATAAGTTTGGCAGAATCCTGGGATATGGCTTATAATGCCACATTAACTGGGCCAAACCGGGCATTGCTCACGGTAGGCTATTCGGCGGACCGCAAAGACCTTTTCAAATGGGCAGGCCCCACCAGCCAGGGAATGTATTACCTTTTTGCCAAGAAAAAATCGGGGATTGGGCTACTCAACAGCATCGATGCCTCCAAAGAAATTGCATCGATCGCAGTTGTGAGGAATTGGTTGGAAACAACAACCCTCGAAAACCTTGGTTTCCACAACTTGGTATATTACGATTCGTTCAACGATGCCCTGAATGCTTTTATGAATGATCAGGTTAAGTCTATAGCCAGCGATCTGGGTCACCTCATTAAAAAACTACCCACCGGATACTATGCACAGGAAGTGGAGCCATTAACGCGTTACCTCACTGTTTTTTATTACATCGCCTTCTCGAAAGATGTGGACGATGCTGTGGTCCAAAAATGCCAAACCGCCATTGAGAACATGATCAAAGACCGTACCACGCTTTCCATCATGCAGAAGTACATCGCTTCGGTGACCTCCCAATACATTCCCGGAACCATACAGCTTTTTACCGAAGTTTCACCGCCATTCAATTATTACAGCGGAACCGGAGCGTCCGTTAAAGCGGAAGGCTCTTCCACAGAAATCATCAATGAGATACAGCGAAGAATCGGTTTTGTGGATAAGATAAACATCACGACCTGGACCGATGCGTATGCAACAGCACTTTACCTGCCAAACTGCGCCTTGTTTTCGACCGCCAGAAATGAAGCGCGAGAAAATCTGTTTCAATGGGTAGGCCCCATTTCTGTACAAAGGGCGTGCTTCTATACCCTAACCAGCTCTGGCATAAGCATTTTGACGCTCGAACAGGCCAAAGCGCTCCGTTCGATTGCGACTCCGAAGGATTGGCACACACATAATTTCCTGAAGAGCAACAATTTTCAAAACATTGTAGCTACCTCGATTACACCCATCGATGCTTTTGAGCAATTGCTTCATGGGGAAGTGGAGGCGCTGTTTTTATCGGATGTTGCTGTGAAATGGTTGGCCAATTCAACCAACACGTTGAGTTCGGCCATTACAGAACAGATGGAGGCATACAGCTACAACAACTACATCGCCTTTTCAATCACCACACCTTCCAGTTTGGTTCAGCAGTGGCAATCCACCCTCGATGCGATGAGGGCGGACGGTAAATTTGGTGAAATTTGGAACAAATGGTTTGATGGAATTCAGATGCCGTAAACGTTTTTTACTGCTTTCCAATTTTTAGGTTACTTAAAATATATTCCAACTGCTTTGCCTGCTGTTCGTGTGTTGAAAAATGGCCGGTTTCTTTGGCAATGAGTAGTGTTTTGGGGGCTGAAATGCTGTTGTAGGCCGAATACATGGACGTTGGAGGGCAAGTTTCATCGTTGTATCCGTATGAGTAGAAACCCGGAACGGAGATTAAACGGGCAAAATTTACGACATCGTAGTAGCGGGAGGTTTCAATTTTTTCGGGACTCACAAATTCTTTTTTACTGAACAAATGTGGCCATCCGCCGGCTCTGTCGTACTGATAACCGTTCAAATCGCAAAGCGCAGGGTAGAAACACGAAAGCGCTTTTACCCGTTTGTCGAGTGCGGCCGTCACGATGGACAAAGCGCCGCCTTGGCTGCCACCCATCACCATCAGATTTTCACCGTCGAACTCGGGCAGTGAGCAAATAAAATCGTTGGCACGCAAACAGCCCAGATACACGTGTTTGTAGTAATAATGGTCGCGGTTGTCCATATTGAACGAAGTGTAATTGACCAATGCTCCAAATTTCAAGTTGGCATACACCATCGAGTCGAGTGTGACGGGTACTCCATGAATCCCGATCTGGAACGTGATGATTCCGTTTTCAGCCAATTTCACATCGCCTGCGTAGGGACGAACGCCAGCTCCGGGCACCTGCAACACTGCCGGGTACTTACCGGGCGCTTTGGGCACGCACAAAACGCCATACACCCGCATACCGGTCTTATGGTTCTGAATACTCACTTGAAAGGCATTTACTTTGTCATTCGAGCGGCTTGGGAGCGGTTCCAAGCGGGCATCGATGGGTATTTTGGCATTTTCGGCAATCGCTTTTTTCCAAAAGGCTGAGAAATCGTCTGGCGTCGTTGTCGTTGGCTGAATCTGTTCAGCGCTGAAAGCGGCCGTTGCCAATCCTACGTATTTCTGGGATTCCACTTCAACGGTGGCTTTGCAACGAAGGAAGCCTGCCACCGTCATCGTACCGCCATCAATCTCCATTTCGCCCTTGTTGAGCACCGATTCATTTTTAAGGGTCGGAGTCATTTTCTCCGGTCCAACTTCGTACTGGATTCTAGCCCCATTCAAGGGTTTTCCATCTTGCAAAACGGCGATTTTAAACAGCACCTTTTCGTTCAGTTTGTACACCCAATCGGGATGATCGGCTGTTACGGAGACTTTTACAACGGGAGCAGCCGCAAAAACGAGCTGAAAGCTTAACAAAAAGCAAATGAAAAGCGCATTTAGATGTTTCATGAGGATGGTATGGTTTAAGGATCTTTTTCAGAAGTCAAAAATACACGAAATTTGGAACAAAGCAAGGGTATTAATGCATCATTGCATAGGTAATATACCTCTTTTGTATTCTAAACATTTGTAAAAATGAACAATTGTAGTTATATTGCTTCATTCTTTCAAGTCCCAAAGAAATAAGCTTTGGTCCGTATAGAAAGGCCTCACTTTCGTACAATTTTGATTTTTTTGACGCTGTCACCTTAATATCTTACGAATCATGACTAAAACTGGAGCGAATGGACTGAAAAAAGCAACAAAAGTTTTGGTTGATTCAAAACCGAAAAAAGTTCCTTCTGGAGTTTTCCCCATCGTGGGCATTGGCGCATCCGCTGGCGGGCTCGAAGCCTTGGAACTGTTCTTTACCAACATGCCCAAAGACAATGGGATGGCGTTTGTGGTGATTCAGCACCTCGACCCAAACCATGCGGGAATCATGCCCGAGTTGTTGCAACGGATTACACCCATGAAGGTTTTTCAGGCCAGCGACAATCTGAAAGTGAAGCCCAACTGTGTGTATGTGATACCGCCCAACAAAAGTTTGTCGTTGCTTAATGGTGCACTCCTGTTGTTCGATCCGGTGGAAACCCGTGGCCTTCGCCTGCCTATTGATATTTTCTTCCGTTCCATGGCCCTTGACCGACAAGAAAAGAGCATCGCAATAATTCTATCTGGCATGGGCTCGGATGGCACTCAAGGAGTGAAAGCCATTAAAGAAAAAAATGGCATCGTGTTGGTACAGACTCCTTCTACAGCCAAATTCGATGGCATGCCACGAAGCGCCGCCGAAGCCGTTCATGCTGATATTATTGCCACAGCTGAGGAATTACCGGCCAGACTTCAAAATTTCCTAAAGTATAGCCCCGTTGGAACGTTAGAACCAGAAATCGACGAAACAAGTAAAAGTAACCTTGAAAAGATCGTTTTCATGCTCCGCGAGAAGTCAGGTCATGACTTTTCGATGTACAAGAAAAATACCTTGTTCCGTCGCATTGAAAGACGCAAGGGCATTCACCAGATTGAAAAACTAAACACATACGTAAGATTTTGCCAAGAGAACCCCACTGAAGTTGATATTCTTTTTAAGGAATTATTGATTGGCGTGACCAATTTTTTCCGAGATACGGCTGTGTGGGAAATGCTCATCAAGTTCGTTCTCCCTGCTCTGATCAACAGAATGCCCGCCGGATACGTTTTACGGGCATGGGTAATCGCCTGTTCAACAGGCGAAGAAGCATACTCATTAGCCATAGCATTTAAAGAAGCGCTCGAGAAAATTGAAAACCCTAAAAACATTGGCTTGCAGATCTTTGCCACCGATATCGATCAGGATGCCATTGATAAAGCCCGTAAGGGTTTATATGCATCAGACATTGTCGCCGATGTCTCAGCAGAGCGGCTGAGCCGTTATTTTAAAGCAGAGGAGGAGGGCTATCGTGTCATTGCCTCCATTCGAGAGATGGTGGTGTTTGCACCGCAAAATGTCATTAAAGATCCGCCATTTACCAAACTCGATATTCTTACTTGCCGGAACATGCTCATTTACATGGAGACTGAATTGCAAAAGAAGTTGATGCTGCTCTTCAATTACAGCCTGAATCCGGAAGGCATCATGGTACTTGGCACTGCCGAAACCCTAAACAACCAAAACGAAGGCTTTACTGAGATCGATTCGAAATTAAAAATCTTCAAACGGACCACCGCTCCCAAGCTTTCTGCTCTGACGAATTTCCCAAGTGCCTTTAACCAAAGGAGAATGGAGTTGCCCCAAACAAGCACGGAACCTAAAACGATTGAGAACGTCCAGACACTAACCGATCAACTTTTACTCCAGCGGTTTGCCCCAGCAAGTGTGTTGGTAAACGACAAAGGCGACATCTTGTACATGACCGGCCGAATTGGAAAATACCTGGAGCCAGTTGCTGGCAAAGCAAACTGGAACATTTATGTGATGGCCCGCGATGGTTTGCGAAACGAACTGCCTGGAGCCTTTCGCAAAGCCATGCAAAACTACGACGAAGTTGTTTTGCAAAACATCAAGTTTGGTTCGAACGGTAGTACGCTGTTCGCGGATGTTACACTTCAGCAAATAGAAAGTCCGAACTTGATCCAAAACATGGTGATCATACTTTTCACCGAAGTATATACAAAAAACGATGTCAATAACCAGAAAGCAGGGAATGCTAGATCGACTGGTAAGTTGAAAGAGTTGGAGCTGCAACTTCAGCGTAGTTACGAAGATTTGCAGGGCACTCGCGAAGAAATGCAGACCTCGCAAGAAGAATTGAAATCCACCAATGAGGAGTTGCAATCCACCAACGAGGAGTTGCAATCCACCAACGAGGAATTGACCACTTCCAAAGAAGAGATGCAAAGTTTGAACGAGGAATTACAAACGGTCAATGCGGAACTGCAAAGTAGGATCAGTGATTTTGTTCAGGCCAACGACGATATGAAAAACCTGCTCAACAGCACCGAAATTGCGACCCTCTTCTTGGACAAAGAGATGAACATACGCCGCTTTACGGACGAGGTTACCAAAATATTCAAGCTTCGCAAATCGGACATCGGCAGACCGTATACCGATCTAGCGTCCGATTTGAAATACCCCGATTTGGACATTCACGCCCGGCAGGTTCTCAAAACGCTCGTATCCATCGAAACGGCCATTACCACGGACGATGACAGATGGTTTAATGTTCGAATCATGCCTTATCGCACCTTGGACGACCGCATCGACGGATTGGTGATCACCTTTAGCGACATTAGCCATGTTAAAAAGGCTGAGAATTTGGTAACCATTTCCGAAACCCGCTATCGCAGGCTTTTTGAATCGGCAAAAGATGGGATTCTCATCATCAATGCCGAAACTGGTAAGATTGTGGATGTGAATCCCTTTTTAGTCAAATTGTTGGGATACTCCAAAGAGCAGTTTGTAGAAAAATCTATCTGGCAAATCGGATTTCTGAAAGATATTGTTGCCAATAAAGACAAGTTTCTGGAATTGCAGCAAAAGGAAACGGTTCGTTTCGAGAATCTGCCGCTCGAAACAGCAGACGGGCAAAAAATCAATGTAGAATTCGTCAGCAATGTGTATTTAATGGCAAAGGTGAAGGAAATTCAATGCTTTATCCGAGAAAATTAGACGCAAATACCTACATTATGAAAAACAATAAGCCATCCGATGCCTATATTCTTAGGCAACAGGCGGAGAACAGGTTGACTCATAAAGGATCGAACGCACTATTGCCCCTTTCCGAAGGCGAAATGCAAAAACTCATTCACTCGCTCGAAGTTCACCAGATCGAGCTTGAAATGCAGAATGATGAATTAATCAAGGCCAAAGAAGAAGCACTGATTGCTTCCAATAAAATTATTGAACTGTACGATTTTGCCCCATCGCATTATTTTACACTTTCCAAAAAAGGCGAAATTATTCAGTTAAATCATTTGGGAGCGAAAATGCTGGGCAGAGACCCCATCCAATTGATCAACCGCCAATTTCAATTTTACATTTCGGATGCTACAAAAACAGTTTTTGCCCTTTTTCTAGAGAAAGCCTTTAGAAGTAAGGTTATAGAAAGCTGCGAAGTAAGGCTTTGCGTCAATGACAACACACCCATCGATGTTCACTTATCCGGTCACGTCTCCGAACAAGGATCACATTGTCTGGTCACTGCGGTCGATATCACCGAGCGAAAACAAGCAGAAATGGCGCTTCGACAAAACGAAATCATCCATCGGAAAATGGTTTCAAATATTGGCGATGTGATCACGATCATCGACAAAAAAGGAATAAACCACTATAAAAGCCCAAACATCACGAAGTTATTCGGTTGGGATCCGGAAGAGTTGGTTGGTCAATGTTGTTGGAATCTTGTTCATCCAGAAGACCTGGAACATGGTCAAGAATTTATGGACGACCTATCTAGGAGATCCCATGCTACCGGTACAACGGAACTTCGATACCGGTGCAAAAACGGCAACTATGTTTGGATTGACATTACGTTGATCAATCTTTTGACCGACCCTGACATCAAAGGGTTTCTGGGAAATTATCACGACATTAGTGAACGCAAACAGGCTCAACAGGAGCTTATCAAAGCCAAAGAAAAAGCTGAAGAAAGCGACAGGCTCAAATCGGCCTTTCTAGCCAACATGAGCCACGAAATCCGCACCCCCATGAATGGCATCCTTGGCTTTGCCGGGCTGCTTAAAGCCCCTCATTTATCGGATAAGAAACAGCAAGAGTACATCCGGATCATCGAGAAAAGTGGTGCGCGTATGCTCAGCCTGATCAACGACATTATCGATATTTCGAAAATTGAAGCCGGTCTCATGGAGGTTCATTTAACCGAGGTGAACATCAACGAGCAAATCGATTTTATTTATTCCTTCTTTAAACCGGAGGTGGAAACCAAGGATTTACAGCTTTCTTGTAAAAAAGACTTATCTTCAAAAGACGCCATCATTCAGACTGACCAGGAGAAAATGCTTATCATTCTGACCAATCTGGTAAAAAATGCCATCAAATTTACCAATGTTGGTTCCATCGACTTTGGATATGAAAGAAGGAACAACAACCTGGAGTTTTTTGTTAAAGACACGGGTATTGGCATTGCAAAATCCAGTCAGAAAGTCATTTTCGAACGTTTTATCCAATCGGACTATAAAAGCAACCGCGTTTTTCAAGGAGCGGGTCTTGGGTTGGCCATTACAAAGGAATTTATTGAAATGCTTGGAGGGAAAATCTGGGTCGAAAGTGAAGAAGGCACAGGATCCACCTTTTATTTCACCATACCTTACCATGAAACGGAACCGCAAGGAACAAAACTTGCAAAAAAGATGGTTCAAACGGTTGGTTCTGAAGCATTCAATAAAAAACTAAAAATACTCATTGCCGAAGACGATGAAATATCGGAATTGTTGATTACCATCGTTGTCAAAATGTTAGGGAGCGAAATTCTAATCGCAAGGACTGGCGTTGAAGCAGTGACAATGTGTCGAAACAACCCTGATCTGGACATCATTCTTATGGATATGTTAATGCCAGAAATGAGCGGATATGAAGCCACCAGGCTTATACGAGAATTCAACAAGGAGGTGATTATCGTGGCGCAAACCGCCTACGGCTTGTCCGGCGACCGAAAAAAGGCGATCGATTCGGGTTGCAACGATTATATTTCAAAACCGATCAACAAAAACGGATTGCAAACGGTTATTCAAAAATATTTCCATAATTAAGTTCTCAAACGATGGACAGCAACGCAAACGTATCAACGATGGATCGTTTTTCATTTAAGCGTGATTTTCTCAAAATCCTTCTTGTTGCACTGGCCTATTTTTTGGCGCATGACATTTCCTTTTTCTTTCCGGACTCCAAGAATGTCCTCATGTTGATTTGGCCTGCAGGCGGCATTGGACTTGCGGCATTTTTATTAAACAGACGGCAGTTATGGCCGTACTTGACACTGGCCTTCTACATGGCTGGCATCACTGCCGATGTGTTTATAGCCCACCGTACTTTTTGGAGCGGAGTTGGTTTTATGACCAGCAACATGGTCGAATCCATAGCCAGTGCTTGGCTCATTCTTTCCTTTGCAGGAAAATTTCAAAAATTCGACCGGATTGGAGAAGTCCTGGCATTGATGGTGGGTGTCCTCATGATCAATGCTCTCAGCGCTTGCATCGGTGCCTACACATCCGTCGTTTCAAATGGAGGGACTTTCACTGAATCATGGCAGTCGTGGTACATTGCGGACGGCCTAGGTATGCTCCTGGTCGGAACATTTTTGGTGAGTTGGTCTTCAAAGGTTAAAAGTTACCTCCACGAGTTTGATTGGAAGAAAATATTGGAAGTATTCTCGTTCATCCTCCTGTTTTCGTTATTCATCTACATCATCTTTTACGAGAAAAAAGGCTTTTTCTTTGGAGCTCATCCCTACATGCTGGTCTTTTTGCTTATATGGCAATCGTTACGATTTGGCATAAAAGGCGTTACACTAACACTCCTGATTTTGTTCATTGCGTCCATTGGTAGTCCAGCAATCGTTGATGGGCCTTCACCTTGGGGAGAACTTCATACGGATTCCATCGGACGCATACTTGAATTACAACTATTCATCGCACTTTTGGCCATTATTGGTTACCTGATGTCTGCCAGTTACACCAGCCTAAGCGATTCACAGAAATCGTTGCGGGAAAGCGATGAACGCTTTAGAAACTTGATCAAAAACCTACCCTCGGGTGTGGTGGTACACGGTAAGGACACGTCCATCCAAATGTCCAATGTCATGGCTGAATCCATACTTGGGCTTACCTCCGACCAATTGCGTGGAAAAACAGCCATGGATCCGAGTTGGCAGTTCCTACATGAAGATGGTACTCCAATGCCCCATAATGAATACCCTGTCAATCTGGTGCTTGCATCAGGTGAAGGGTTTAGAAATAAAATCATTGGACGTCAAAATCAAAGCGATGAAGAAGTGGTATGGGCGTTGTGCAATGCGTATCCCATGAATGGTAAAGACGGTAAAATCAGGCAGGTAGTTGTTACTTTCAACGATATAACCGCACTCAAACATACCGAGTTGGAACTCATAAAATCCAAAGAAAAGGCTGAAAAAAGCGATCGACTTAAGTCTGCTTTTCTAGCCAACATGAGCCATGAAATCCGCACGCCCATGAACGGCATCCTTGGCTTTGCCGAATTGCTTAAAGAGCCTAATCTGAGCGGTAAGAAGCAACAAGAGTATATCCGAATCATCGATAAAAGCGGTGCCCGAATGCTCAACCTGATCAACGATATTGTTGATATTTCAAAAATTGAAGCTGGGCTGATGGAAGTTCATCTCACCGAGTCGAACATCAACGACCAAATCGACTTTATATACACCTTCTTTAAGCCGGAGGTTGAAAGCAAAGGTTTAACGTTTTCGATCAATAAGACCTTATCCTCTAAGGAAGCCCTCATTCATACCGACTTTGAGAAATTGCTTGCCATTCTCACCAATCTTGTTAAAAATGCCCAAAAATTCACCAATAAAGGTTCCATTGCCTTTGGATATGAGAAAAAAGGCAACTACCTGGAGTTTTTTGTGAAAGATACAGGCATAGGCATTCCAGAAAAAATGCATGAAACCATCTTTGAGCGCTTTATTCAGGCTGAAAATACGACCAGAAAAACATTTCAGGGCGTTGGTCTTGGATTGGCCATATCAAAATCGTACATCAAAATGCTTGGTGGAAAAATATGGGTCGAAAGTGAAGAGGGTGTTGGATCAACCTTCTATTTTACCATTCCTTACCATGCTGAATCTCAAGGAGTAATCCCAACGAAAGAGACATTTGGGCAGGAAGGGGTGGAAAATCACCCTAAAACCCTAAAAATACTCCTGGTTGAAGACGATGAGACGTCGAAATTATTGATTTCAATCGTCGTTAAAGCATTTAGCAAAGAAATTCTAATTGCTGGTAATGGTGTTGAAGCAGTGGAGCTATGCCGCAGCAACCCAGACTTGGATTTAATTTTGATGGATATTCGAATGCCCGAAATGGGTGGATATGAAGCAACCAGACAAATCCGTACATTCAATAAGGATGTCATTATTATTGCACAAACCGCTTACGCATTATCCGGTGACCGGGAAAAGGCGCTCCATGCAGGTTGCACGGACTATACGACAAAACCAATCAACAAAGAGGGATTGGGAATGTTGATTCAAAAGTATCTCCAATAAGCTAAAGCCCAGCCACCAGCTGCCTGAGTTTCGTTTCTGCCAACTTCAAGCCAAATCGATAATTGATCAGTCTGGTATTCGAATTCATGAATTTTTCTTGAGCCAGGTGCACTTCGAGGGAGTTGGTTTGACCGAGACGCAGTCGCTGAATGGAAATTTCGAGGTATTCTTTGGCCAGCAGATTGTTTTCTTCCTCGATCTTCAGCAGCGCTTTTTGGTTGTCAAAATCATTGAGCGTGTTTTGAAGCGCCAGGTTCATCTGCAAACGAACCTTCTCCAAATCGGATTCAGCCGATAGTAGGCTCAGTTCAGCCACTTTTTGAAGGCGTTTGCTTTCACCGGCCTGATAGATGGGAATGGACAAATTGCCGCCGATTTCTGGTCCCAGATTTCGATTCAAACGGACGGAACTGCTGGAATTGGTCGATTGGGCAACGTAGTATCCAGCACTGAAATCGAATCGCGGCAGGTAGTTGCTTTTGGTTTCCTTTAAAGCCAGTCGATTGATTTCCAACTGTTTTTGAAAGGCCAGTACGCTGGCGTTGGTGGAATTCAGTTTGGAAAACAATGCATCTTTATCCGGCTGAAACCCATTTGGAATGGTATCGCGCACCTCCACCGGCGTTTCGGTGTCCCTGGCCAGCAAGGCGTTCAGCGCCCGTTTGCCCTCCCGAATGGCAAACTCTTGACTGATGGCCGTTTCGAGGACTTCGTTCAAGTCAATTTTGGCTTGCAACAAATCCAGTTTCGACAGCGTACCGGCATTGAAACCGGTTTGGGCAATGGTGACCCGCTCTTGGTTGTAACGGATGGTTTGCTCCACGGAACGCAATTGCTGCTTCAGCCGAATTAAGTCGTAATAGGCGGCAACCACTTCGTACAGCGTTTGCTGCACCGTTTCGCGAAATTGGAATTCCCCCAGTTGGGAGGTTTCGCGGAGCTTCTGCCGGGTCACAAACATTTTTCCGCCGTCGTACAGCGTCCAGGAAAGTTCAATACCGGCATTGCCAGCCACCGTGGAAGGGTTTGTATTCGTGACGGCGCCGCTGGAACTTTCCTGATGTTCCGAATTCAGGGCTGCAGCAACCGATCCGTTGAACGAAACGGTCGGTAGCATTCCGGCATTCCCGGCGGTATTGTTTGCTTGGGCAATCCCCGACACATTCCTCGAAATACGGATATCGAAATTGTTTTTCAAGGCCGTGTCAACAGCGTCTTCCAGCGTCAATGGGGATTGGGCAAACAACACCGACGTGAAAAATACTACAACTAGACTGGTCAATATACGTTTCATATCAGGAATTATTGATTTTTTTACCAGTCAGGTAGGTGTACATCACCGGTATGACAAACAACGTCAGCAACAGGGCAAACAGGAGGCCGCAAACAATCACGATGCCCATGGAAATACGGCTTTCGGCACCGGCACCCAAAGCCAAAGCAATGGGCAATGCACCGAACATGGTGGCCAGGGAAGTCATCAGAATGGGTCGGAATCGGCCGGAAGCAGCTTCAAAGGCAGCCGTTTGCTTGTCGAGACCTTCTTTGCGCTTCCGATTCGCAAATTCCACAATCAAGATCCCATTTTTGGTCACAATACCGATGAGCAAAATCATGCCGATCTCGGAAAAGATGTTTAGTGTTTGACCGAAAATTTTCAGGGAAATCAGGGCTCCAGCCAGTGCCATGGGCACCGTGAGCATGATGATGAATGGGTCGCGGAAACTTTCAAATTGCGCGGCCAAAATGAGATAAACCAGCAGCAAAGCAAGCACCAACGAGAATAAGATGTTCGACGTGCTTTCGGCAAAGTCTCTGGAAGAGCCTGCCAACGCGGTGTTGAACGTATCGTCGGTAAGTTTGTCGGCAATGCGCTGCATTTCTTTGATGCCGTCTCCCTGCGTATAGCCTTTTGCCAAGTTGGCCGAAACCGTGGCCGATTTAAACCGGTTGTAATGGTAGAGCATGGGCGGCGCACTGTTTTCTTCCATCTTGATGACGTTGTCAAGTTGCACCATGCCACCGTTTTTAGATGGCACATAAAGCGAAGTCAAGTCTGCCGGGGCGTCACGGTCTTCCCGATCCACCTGACCAATGATGTAATACTGCTTGTTGTTGCGCAAAAAATACCCGTATCGACTTCCGCTGAAAGCAGAAGCTAGGGCATCGGATACATCTTTCTCACTCACACCGAGGCTGTTGGCTTTCAAACGGTCCACCGTGATGTTCAGTTCGGGTTTGTTGAACTTGAGGTCCACGTCCACATTGCTGAATACAGGGCTGTTCTGCGCTTCTTCCATGAATTTGGGCAATACTGTCTTGAGTTTTTCGAAGTCCAGGTTCTGAAGCACGAATTGCACCGGCAGACCTCTGGAATTGGAAGTGGAAATGGTCTGCTCCTGACTGGCCATGACCTTAGCATCGGGAATGCGGCCAAACATGCGGGTCATCCGGTCATAAATGGCTTGCTGGGAAGCTTTTCGCTCCGAAGGGTCGGTGAGAAAAACCCAAAGGGAACCACTGTTCACGCCCGAATGTCCGCCACCACCGTAACGCGTCATCACAAAACGATTCTCCGGAACGGAATCCATGGCAAGCATGGCAACCTTGTTCACGGTGTTTTGGGTGGAGGTATATTCGGTGCCTTCCGGCGTTGTGATGCTCACGCGGACGTAGCTGTGGTCTTCCAAGGGAGCCAGTTCGGTTTTAAGGGTTCCGAAAAGACCAAAAGCTACGATGGTACACCAAACCAAGACCACAATGGAAATCCATTTAAAACGGAAGAAAAAACTCAAAACCTTTTGGTACCCGGTTTCCATACCACTGAAAAAAGGCTCTGTGGCTAAGTAAAAACGCGAATGATGGCTCACACTTCCACCCAGCATGACGTTGAGCACCGGCGTGAGCGTCAGCGAAACCAGGGCTGAAATCAATACGGCAGCTGCCACGACCACACCAAACTCCCGGAATAGACGGCCGGTAAATCCTTCCAGAAACATGATGGGCAGGAATACGATGGCCAAGGTCACCGACGTGGAAATGACGGCAAAAAAGATTTCACGGGTGCCTTCGAAAGCGGCTTTCCATTTGTCCATGCCTTGCTCGCGTTTCTTGAAAATATTCTCGGTCACCACAATACCATCGTCCACCACCAGACCGGTGGCAAGAACAATGCCGAGTAGGGTGAGCACATTGATGGAAAACCCAGCCAGGTACATGATGAAGAACGTACCGATGAGTGACACCGGAATATCGATGAGCGGCCTGATGGCAATGATCCAGTTCCTAAAAAACAGAAAAATAATGAGCACCACCAGCGAAATGGAGATACCAAGGGTTTCCACCACATCCTTGACCGATTGGCGAACAAAAATGGAACGGTCGCGGCCAATTTCGAGGACCATGCCTTCGGGCACCGTCTGACGTATTTGATCGAGGCGCTTGTAGAATTCGTCGGCAATTTGGATGTCGTTGGCTCCGGGTAACGGAATCAAAGCCAGCATGGTACCGATCGCCCCGTTGATGATGGCGCCGGATTCCTCATTCTGTGGGCCCAAAACGGCTTCTCCAATATCCGAAAGCCGTACCACCTGATTGTCGTTCTGCTTGACAATCATGTTGTTGAAATCTTCTTCCGTTTCCAGACGGCCACGGGTTTTGACCAACATTTCCGTGTTGACGCCTCGAATTTTTCCACCCGGCATTTCCACGTTTTCTCGGGTCAAGGCAGCTCTGACATCCGATGCCGTAAGTTGATAGGCAGCCATCTTGGCCGGATTCAGCCACAGGCGCATGGCCGGTTTCTGCTGGCCGAATATTTGTACGGAACTGATGCCTGGAATGGTTTGGAGCTTTTCCTGCAACACATTCTCCGCGTAATCGCTCAGCTCGATGGTGTTCATGCGGCTGCTTCGGGCTATCAGCATGATGATGGGTTCGCCGTTGGCGTCGGCTTTGGTAACGGTGGGTGCCGCATCCAGATCCTGCGGTAACGAACGCATGGCTTGGGAAACCTTGTCACGGACATCGTTGGCCGCTTTTTCCAGGTTGGAACCCAGGTCGAATTCCACCGTGATGCTGCTGCTACCAACCGCAGACTGGGAGGAAACGGACTTAACTCCTTCGATGCCGTTGATGGATTTTTCGAGTGGCTCGGTAATCTGTGATTCAATGATTTCGGCATTGGCTCCCGTGTAGGAAGTCTGCACCGTAATGATGGGCGGGTCGATGGCCGGATACAACCGGACACCCAGAAAATTAAAACCGACGAAGCCGAGCAGAATGATGATCAAGCTTAGCACCGTAGCCGCCACCGGGCGTTTTAGGGCAAAATCGGACAGCGTCATTTGGGATCGGTTACGTTGGAATACTGTATAATCGCGCCTTCTTTTAGGAAAAGGAGACCGGAAGTCACCAAGGTGTCACCCGCCTGTATGCCTTCCGTAATTTCAACCAAGGATTCCTTCCGAATGCCAGTTTTGACGGTCACAAAATGGGCCATGCCGTTTTTTGCAAGGATCACTTGCTTTTCGCGTTCCATCGGAATGATGGCTTCCGTCGGTATCATCAGCGCTTTGGCGTTTTCACCCAAGCGGAGCTTGACGTTGGCGAATGCACCGGGAATCAAGCCTTCACCGGTCTGGTTGATAATGGCCCTCACTTTCAGGTTTCGGGTGGCATTGTCAATGCCGCGTTCGGTGGCCAAAACGGTGGCACGATAGTCGCTTTTACCGGAGTAGAGGGAGAATTCCACATTCATACCAGCTTTGATGGCATCGCCGTATTTTTCGGGTACAAAAAAGTCTAGTTTCAAACGGCTGCTGCGAACGGTAGCCAGCGTGGTGGAGGTGTTGACCACCGCGCCCATACTGACGTTGCGCAAACCGATGATGCCGTCGAAGGGTGCCAAAATGGTCGTTTTGCGGAGTTGCGCTTTTTGGGCTTCGATTTCGGCCTGTAAGGTATTGACTTGCAGCAAGGATTGCTCGTATTCGTTTTGACTGATACCGTTGACCTTGATGAGTTCGGACTGGCGTTTGTAAATTTGTTCTTGGAGGGCGAGTTGCGCCTGAAGTTTTTTTAATCCGGCCTGCAGATCGTCGTCAAACAGTTTCACCAGTACGGTCCCTTTTGAAACGGCTTTGCCTTCTGGAAGGTTCAACAGCACAATTCTACCGGCCACTTCGTTCTTTAGTTCCACCTCGTCATACGAAAGAAGCGAACCAGTCACGGAAATTTCATTCAATAGCTTGGACGGACGAACGACGAGGGCTTCCACTTTGCGTTGACCGTCACCTTTGCCACGTCGCTTTTCTTCTGGCTTTTTATGAAGCAGCAACAAGGTGATCGGCACTAGAATAAGGACCAGAACCGCAATTCGGATGATGGTTTTTTTCACTGGAGGGCAGTTTAATGGACAACTAAAAATATACCTGCTAAGGTAATGATACCTTTTAGACCGTAAAAGAAACGAATCGTTTATTTCTACCAAGAAAGGATTATGGTATTTTAAGGAAAAAAAAGGGTTCACTAAAGGATTTAGCCATCCAAACGGACGTCACCGACTCCATGTATTTCGGGGAATGCAGGCCCGGAATTCTAGAAACGGCAATAATTTTATACCTTTGCAGGGTACCAATCGCACCCATTCATGACCTATACCGTTCAGGCCGGAAACTCCCTAAACGCCAACATTCAACTGCCGGCATCCAAAAGCATCAGCAACAGAGCGTTGATTCTCAACGCGATGGCTGGTTCTGCCCATACGGAAACCCTGCAAAACCTGGCCGATTGCGACGATACGATGGTGATGACCAAAGCTTTGTCGTTTGAAACCCATCAAATCGACATCGGCGCGGCAGGAACCTCCATGCGCTTTCTGACAGCCTACTTGGCAGGTCGCGAAGAAGAATGGATACTCACCGGCAGCCAGCGCATGCAAGACCGCCCCATTCGCCTGCTGGTGGATGCGTTGAATCAACTGGGCGCCGACATTTCCTACCTTGAAAAAGACGGTTTCCCACCCTTGAAAATTCGTGGTCACAAATTGAAAGGTGGTTCCATTCACATCGACGGCGGCATCAGCAGTCAATACCTTTCCGCCCTGATGATGGCTGCTCCGGCTATGGAGGAAGGCTTGACCCTGACCATCGAAGGCGAGCTGATTTCCAAACCATACTTCTTCATGACGCTCGAAATGATGCGTCTTTGGGGGGTGGTCTCTTCTTGGGATGGAACGACGGTCGTCATCCAACCGCAAACCTACCAACAACGGCCCTTCACCATTGAATCCGACTGGTCCGGAGCATCGTACTGGTATGAAATGCTGAGCCTTGCCGAAGAAGGCGAAGTCTTCCTGAAAGGGCTTTTCCGCAACAGCCTGCAAGGTGACGCCAGGGTGGCCGAATGGTTCGAAAACCTGGGTATTCACACCGAATACGAAGCCGATGGTGTCCATTTGACCAAAATAAAGTCCTCGGTGGAACGCTTTGAAGCCGATTTCACCGATCAACCCGACCTGGCGCAAACCATCGCCACGACCTGTGCGCTGAATGCCATCCCCTTCCGCCTAACCGGTCTTCAAAGCCTGAAAATCAAGGAAACAGACCGAATCAAAGCCCTCGTGGACGAAAGCGCCAAACTGGGTTTCGTCTTTGCGACCAGCCAAGACAGCATCCTGGAATGGACGGGCGAAACCTGCACCATGCACGCCATCCCCATCGAAACCTACGACGACCACCGCATGGCCATGGCATTTGCACCAGCTGCGCTGGCGTACGGCATCATCCGGATCAATCACCCCGAAGTGGTCTCCAAATCCTATCCGAATTTCTGGAACGACCTGAAAGACGCACAGTTTCACATCACCGAATAATCGGCCTTCAGCACAATAAAATCGATGAAATCAAGTTACTGAAGGAGTGTTTTTATACCCCGAAAGACTGGTTTTTACTTATTAATGATGCGTCTCCGCCTTTTACCCTTGGCAATCCTTGCCTCGCTCCTATTTTCCGCCTGTTCTACCCAACAGAACACGTGGCTGAGCCGTCATTATCAGGAATTGAACACTCGGTTCAACGTTCATTTCAACGCAGATCAAGCCTATTTGCAGGGAGTCAACCAATTGAATCAAGGCTTTAAAGAAGACTTCTCGAAGACATTGCCCATGTATCAGGTGAGCAATCATGCCAGCGCCAAGGGCACCGCTTCAAATATGGACAGGGCTGTAGAGAAATGCCAGAAAGCCATCAAAACCCATTCCATCCGAGTCAAACCCAAAAAGAAACCAGGCCCGAAAGCCAGCGCTGAAGCCAAGCGGTATTATAGTCAAGAAGAATTCAACCCGTTCATGGACGATGTGTTCATGCTGATGGCCAACGCCCAGTTCACCAAGGCCGATTTTTTATCTGCTTCAGCCACCTGTTCGTACATCATCCGACACTTTTCCACCGACAAGAAACGATGCGACGAAGCGGCCATTCTAAAGGCTAGAGCATTCACCGAACTGGAATGGTACTACGAGGCCGAAAACCTGCTGAACGACTTGAACAAAGAAAGCCTGACGCCTTCTCTGACAGCCGAATTCGCTGCTGCAACGGCCGATTTGCAGATTCGCCGGAAAAAATACGCCGAAGCCCTGCCCTATCTGGAAATTGCTTCGGGCAAGATCCATCACAAAAGGGAAAAGGAACGTTGGAGCTACCTGCTGGGGCAACTTTATCAGGAAACGGGTCGTCGAGACAAAGCCTATCCGATTTTCTCGTCCATTCCGGCCATGAATCCACCCTACGAAATGGAACTGAGCGCCCGAATCCGCCAAAGTGAGGTCTTCCCGGGCACGGATCCTAAAAAGCCGTTGAAAAAGCTGATTCAGTTAAGCAAAAGTTCCAAAAATACGGAATACCTCGATCAGGTTTACTATGCCATGGGCAACTTGTATTTTGCGGCAAAAGATACCGTCAAAGCCTTGGAAAGCATGACTCTTTCGCTGCTTAAATCCGTCAATGCCGGGCCTCACAAACTTAAAACATTGCTCACTCTCGGCGATTTTTATTGGAGGACTGAAAAGTTCATCGAGGCTGAACCCTGTTATTCGGAGGCACTGCCGCTCCTGCAGAAGGAAGACGAACGATTCCCGGAAGCAACTTTACGCAACACGATTTTGAAGGAATTGGCACCTCCGCTTAAGGCCGTTTTTCTGGAAGACAGCTTGCAGGCGGTGGCAAAGATGCCCGAAAAGGAGCGACTCGTTCTGATTACCGCCTTAATGAAAGCCGCTGAGAAAAAGGCCAAGGAAGCCGCTAGGCTCAAAGCGGCTCAGGAAACGGCTGCCGCCAATGAAAACGACAGGGCGGAGAATGCGGGTCCAGACAACTCGGTCGATCCCATGACTGCAGACCTGAGCATCGATAAAAGTTGGTACTTCTACAATTCGGCCACGGTAGACAAAGGGATGAAAGACTTCCGCAAAAAATGGGGCAAACGGGCTTTGAACGACGATTGGCGACGCATTCGTAAAACACCTTTGTTTGAGGGCCTTTCAAACACGCAAAGCACGGATACGGCATCAGTCAAACTTGAAAAAACGGTTTCCAACAAACCGGTTGGCACGGATTCAGTGGCAGACATGACAGCAGGTGCAGACGATCCGACCAAACTCAATTATTACCTCAAAGACCTGCCTTTCACGGAAGAACAGTTGGCCAAATCGAACGATAACATTGCCGATGGGCTGTACAAAGCAGGATTGGCATTCAGAGAACAACTGGAAAGCGACCGGTTGGCGCTCAAATCATTTAATCGCTTGGAAAACAATTACCCAGAAAACAAAAACCTGGAAAATGCCTGGTACATCATGTACCTCCTTTACAAACAGCAAAAGCAGGAGGTTCTTGCCGATTCTGCCCGAGCCAAACTTTTAAGGACTTTCCCCGAGAGTCCCTTGGCGGCTCGCCTGAAGAACTCGAATTACATGGAGAAATTGATTGAAATGTATCAGGTTCAGGACACCTTGTATGCCAATACGTACGGTAATTATTTGAAACAACGGACGGACAGCTTGTTCAACCGTGCCCTCTATGCTTCGTCGAATTATCCGTCCAGCAAGCTGTTGCCCAAATTCACGTTCTTGGAGGCTATGGAATACGCCAGAACCGGTCGCCCGGAAGACTTCCACAGCAAATTGGTATTCATACGCGACTCCTTCCCGGCAAGCAGCACCCAAAAGGAGCTGGAACCGTTTGTCAATGGGATGCTGGCTTTCTGGGATGCCGGTCGCAGACCCGTTCCGTCGGCAGGCTACACGAATTTGCTTTCCCCCAACGATGTTCAATTGGTGGATAGTCTGGCAAGGTTGGATTCACTGGCCCAAAGCTTTGCGTTCAAACCGGAAGAGCCCCATGTCATTCTGATGGTGTACGATTCGGCCAACATCAAGATCAATCGCCTCCAGTTTGACGTCGCCTTGTACGATTTTACCAATTTCTTGGTACGGGATTACGACCTGAGCGTAGTGAAAATCGGAAAATTGGATGTACTTTTGGTAAGTGGTTTCGAAAACGCGTTGGATGCCGTCCGCTACCGTTCCTGGATCCAGTTCCAAGGGCAAAAACCAGAGGAAAAATACACTGGTTTGCGGCTCATCATCGTTTCCGAATCCAACTTGAAACTGCTGGATGAAGGCGTTTCACCGGAAAAATATGAAACATTCTTCAACTCAACGTATTCTGACATAAAAATAAATCCCTGATAAACCATGGCCAAAGACCGATTGCTCTGGGCGGACGATGAAATTGACCTGCTCATGCCCCATGTCCTGTTTCTCGAAGAAAAAGGCTACGAGGTGGTCACCACGACCAATGGTCAGGATGCGCTGGATCTGTGTCGCGAACAACCCTTCGACTTGGTTTTTCTGGATGAAAACATGCCAGGCCTCAGCGGTTTGGAAACGCTTTCGGCCATCAAGGAATTCCTGCCCACACTGCCCATCGTGATGATTACCAAAAGCGAGGAAGAAGACATCATGGATCAGGCCATCGGCAGCAAGATCGCCGATTACCTCATCAAGCCGGTCAATCCGCGCCAGATGTTGCTGACCATCAAGAAGAACGTCCACAAGGACGAAATTATTCACGATGCCACCACCACGTCCTTTCAGCAGAACTTCATGAAACTGAGCATGCAGATTGGCGATTGCCGAACCGACGAAGACTGGGTGGAGGTGTATAAAAAGATTGTGTACTGGGAACTGGAATTGGAAGATGCAAAAACAGGCATGGAAGAAATGCTGAAGCAACAAAAAGCGGAAGCCAACAACCTGTTTTTCAGGTTCATCAAAAAGAATTACCTGGATTGGAGCGACCAACCTGCCAATCGTCCGTTGATGAGCCCAGACTTGTTTAAAAATAAGGTCTTCCCCTTGTTGGATGCCGGTGAAAAGGTATTTTTCATCCTCATCGACAATTTCCGTTTCGACCAGTGGCAAGTGATCAAACGCTTGATGGGCGACCGCTTCACCTACGACGAAAGCATTTATTTCAGCATCCTGCCTACCGCCACCCAATACGCCAGAAACGCCATTTTTTCTGGCCTGAACCCCTTGCAGATCCAACAAATGTTTCCCGAGTTCTGGGTGGACGAAGACGAGGAAGAAGGCAAGAACCTGAACGAATCGCCGCTTATTCAGACCCAACTCGATCGTTTCCGCAAGCGTTACGAGTTCACCTACAACAAAATCAACAACAACCAGAACGGCGAAAAAATGATGACCAAGATCAAGAGCATGCTGCAAAGCCCGCTCAACGTCATTGTTTTTAATTTCATCGACATGCTTTCCCACGCTCGAACCGAATCCAAAATGATTCGCGAACTGGCTGGAACGGAAGCCGCTTACCGCTCCCTCACCGAATCGTGGTACAAGCATTCCGTCATTTCCGAACTCTTTGACCTGCTGGCCACCGAAAACGTCAAGATCATTGTGACCACCGACCACGGAACCATTCACGTGGACAACCCCATCAAAGTGATCGGCGACCGCAATACCAACACCAACCTGCGCTACAAAGTCGGGAAGAACCTCAGCTACGACCCAAAACACGTTTTCGAGCTAAAAAATCCGGATCGCCACGGTTTACCCAGCCCCAACGTAAGCTCGACCTACATTTTTGCCGGCAATAAAGACTTTTTTGCCTATCCGAACAATTACAGCCATTACGCCACCTACTACAAGGATACCTTCCAGCACGGTGGCATCTCGATGGAAGAAATGATGATTCCCTTCATCACGATGGAACCCAAGAAGAAATAAGCAATGGAACTTCAGATTGACTCCCTTAAACACATTCACAAAACCGCCCGTGCCTTTCTCGAAGCCACCAAAGGTCGCACCGTTTTCGCCTTTTACGGTGCCATGGGTGCCGGCAAAACCAGCTTCATCAAAGCCATCTGCGAGGAACTAGGCGTCGAAGACGTCATCACCAGCCCCACCTTCGCCATTGTGAACGAATACGCCCTACCCGACGGCGATGCCGTTTTCCACTTCGATTTCTACCGCATCAACAAGTTGGAGGAAGCCTACGACCTTGGCTACGAGGAATACTTCTACAGCGGCCGCTACTGCTTCATCGAATGGCCGGAAAAAATTGAAACGCTGTTGCCGGACAACTGTACCAAGGTGCACATCGAGGAGCAGGCGGACGGGACACGAAAAGTCTCCATCGTATAAGGGGAAGGGTTTGTTACTTCTTCACAAATTTGAGCACCAGACCTCCCACTTTCACTAGGTAAACACCGGCAACCAGGTTACTGACATTGACGGGAATGTCGTTGGTGACTTCTTGCTTCAATTTCAAAACCCCAGACATCGAATAAATCGACAATATCACTCTGGTATTCAAGCCCGAAAAGCGCAGCTCGTTTCCATTTGATTCCGTTGTCATCCTAATAGCTTCATGTTCATAATTTTGCAATCCAGCAATCGGATAGTTCACCGATAGGATTACATTGGACAAACACACACCATCGTTGTTGAGTGATTTCACTGTATACGTTTTTTGAGGCGTATCCCTTGTTGGTGTTCCACTGATGACTCCTGTCGAACAATCAAAGTACAAACCGATTGGTAAAAGAGGACTGATCACGTAATTGACAGGTCCTATCCTGCGAATTCGAAAATGCCAATATTCTGCAGTATAAAGGGCTCCGTGCGCATCGATGGCAATCCCTCCAATCGTATAAAATTGTGCAGATGGAGGTTCTCCATCCAAATAGCCCCTTACTCCCGTACCCGCAATTGTCGTAACATTTCCTAGCACATCGATTTTACGGATTAGATTGTTTCCAGCATCTGCAATGAACAAATTACCAATGTCATCGACAACAAGTGCACTTGGATAGGTGAAAGAGGCGTTCACTCCCAAACCGTCGGCCCTACCACTTCCACCATTACCTGCAACGGTCGTCACAACTCCTGCTGGGGTAATTTTTCGAATTCTAGGACAACCAACTTCCGAAACGTACACATTACCAGACTTATCTACTGTTATACCCAACGGGTCGCTGAATAACACATCTGTTCCAGTGCCATCCTGATAACCCCCAAGTCCGTATCCCGCCAATGTGGTGACGGTTCCGGTCGAAGTGATCTTGTAAACCTTTTGGTTATTCAAATCGGTCACATAAACATTTCCAAACGTATCGACGGCAACTCGATTAGGATAGTTGAAACCCGCTTCAGCACCTGCAAAAATGCTGACGAATCCATTCTTGTCAATTTTGAGTATCATATGGGAAGGTGGGTCGGTAAGAAATAAGCTACCAAACTTATCGGCAGCAATGCCTGGCCTTTCCGTAATTGAGCCATGTGGGATTGACCCACTCAGAGTCAAGGTTGTACACACACCTTCGGGTGAGATTTTTCTGATTTTGCCCGGATAAGCATCCCAAACATACATATTCCCTTGTGGATCGAACGTAAGATCAGAAGAATTTCCAAAGTTTATGGAACTGCCATAACCATCATTTGTGCCGCCAGATCCATTCCCATACATCGTTGAAACAGCATTAAAAGGAGTAGGCAATCCTCCACTATTAAGAGGTGAGAGTGGCGTCATAGCCTCGCCCACCTTTAATTCTTGGGGAGTTCCATAACTGACATCGGGTTTTTGAGCCTGTACAATGCAAGATATCATTACGAAAAAGAGGATCAGTATTGAATTTTTCATAGTACTGTTTTTTTTCATTATGAGGTTGGCAAGAATAGGTAAAGATACACATAACAATCATCCATTATTCTTTCCACCAGAAAAGAAACAAAAAAAGCCATCTCATTTCTTGAGACAGCTTTTTATATTTCTAATAACTCTACCTGATCAGAGCAACGCCTCGATTTTCTGTACCATCACACTTTTCTGAGTGGCACCAACCTGCTTGTCAACCTGAACGCCGTCCTTGAAAAACAAGATGGTCGGGATGTTGCGGATGCCATATCGGGTGGTGACGTCGTTGTTTTCGTCCACATCGAGCTTGCCGATGATCACTTTTTCTTCGTAGTCGTGAGACAAGTCTTCCACGATGGGGCCAATCATTTTGCATGGGCCGCACCATTCTGCCCAAAAGTCCACCACCAAGGGTTTTCCGGATTTCAATAATTCGTCAAAATTCGAATCGGTAATAACTAAAGCCATAGTATCATGCGTTTATTGTAGAGTTCGTTGTTTAGCTGCACAAATGTACAAAAAACAAAGACGTTTTTTCAAACAGGTGTTAATTTATTTTCAGGTCGATCGTATCCATTTCTTCCAAATAACGGATGAATTCCTTGTTCGGATGCACTTGATACGATCTCGAAAAGAGGTCCAACCGAAGCGGTGGCTCCATGTCATAATCTGTAACAGTGATAGATAGCGAAGCTTTGCCCGGATGCTTCCGAACTTCATCGAACAAATCTTCCACAAAGGTTTTGCTCAGAATGGATAATGGTATGGACAGATTGATTTTTTCGATGGCCGTATCCATGATTTCGGACAAGAGCGAAATGTGATTCACTTTCAGCTCAAATTCATCGGGTCTCCAGGATTTCGGAACGTACCTGGCTTTGATCATCAAGAACATGGAAGGCCGCAGGTATTTCCCAAAATCCACATATTCCTTGGGCCAGAACGGTATTTCTGAAGCGCCTGAATAATCCTCGATGGTCACAAAGGCGAACTGCTCGTTTTTCTTGTTCATTCGTTCGCGGATGTCGGTCACGATGCCTCCGAAAACCAACTCTTTGTTGGCCACCAGATTGCCCTGCTTGATCTCGTCCATCGTGGTGTTGCACACGTAATTGATGAGTACGGAGAAGCCGTCCAGCGGATGCGAGGAAAGATACATGCCCACCAGGTCCTTTTCCTTGTTCAGGCGCATCAAATCCGGCCATGGGTCCACTTTGGGCGGTTCCGGCTTGGCGACCATCACGGAATTGTCCCCGCCGAACAGTGAATTGCTGATGCTGGCCTTGTCCATCTGGACCTTGATGCCCCAGCGTATCAGGATATCGAGGAAGGGTTCGCCCTTGGTGTTTTCAAACACGAATTGCTCACGCGAAAGCTGGCCGAAAGCATCGAAACTGCCGGCCAAGGCCATGGATTCCACACTTTTCTTGTTGCAGGTATTCAGATTCACACGTTCCAGAAAATCATATAGATCGGTAAACGGACCGTTTTTGGACCGTTCCTCCAAAATGGCCCTGACTGCATTTTCACCAACCCCTTTGATGGCACCCAGACCAAAACGGATGTTGCCCTGCTTGTTGACGGTGAACTTCATGTGCGACTCGTTCACGTCGGGGCCCAACACCTGAATGCCCATGGAACGGCATTCGTCCATGAATTTGGTGATATCGGTGATGTTGCTGATGCTCCGCGAAAGTACCGCCGCCATGTATTCTGCCGGGTAATTGGCTTTGAGCCAGGCCGTTTGATAGGCTACCAACGAATAGCAGGTGGCATGAGACTTGTTAAAGGCGTAGGAAGCGAACTTTTCCCAGTCGCACCATATTTTTTCGAGTATTTTCGGATCGTACCCGTTGCTTTTTCCACCAGCGATAAACTTGGGCTTCAACCCATTCAGTTTCTCGATAATCTTCTTGCCCATCGCTTTGCGGAGATCATCCGAATCGCCAGGTGAGAAATTGGCCAGCAATCGGGAGAGCAACATCACCTGTTCCTGATAGACGGTGATGCCGTACGTATCTTTCAAATAACGTTCCATCACTGGAATGTCGTATTCGATTTTTTCGCGGCCGTGTTTTCGGGCAATAAAGGAAGGAATGTAATCCATAGGGCCCGGGCGGTACAGGGCATTCATGGCAATGAGGTCCTCGAATTTGGTCGGTTCCAGCTCCCGCAGGTATTTCTGCATGCCGGTGGATTCAAACTGAAACGTACCCACGGTGTTGCCGGAGGAATACAATTCGTAGGTGGTTGCATCTTCGAGCGAAATGGTATCGATGTCGATGAGAATGCCTTTGGAAAGCCGCACGTTTTCGATGGCATCCTTGATGATGGACAAGGTTTTCAGCCCCAGGAAGTCCATCTTGATCATCCCGGTTTCTTCGATCACGGAGCCTTCGTATTGAGTTACCAAAAGCTTTTCACCGGTTTCCTTGTCGTCGGCGGTGCTCACGGGCACCCAGTCCGAAATGTCGTCTCGGCCGATGATGACCCCGCAGGCATGCACGCCGATGTTGCGCACATTACCTTCCAACATCTGGGCATACTTCATGGTGTCCCGCAGGTTCTGATTCGCGGATTCAGCCGCGGCCTTGAGTTCAGGCACAAAGGCGATGGCACTTTTCAAGTTCACTTTCTTGACATCGGGAATCTTGTCCGGAATCAGTTTGGCCAACCGTTCGGCTTCTGCCAGCGGAAGGCGTTGCACACGGGCCACATCCTTGATGGCGGATTTGGCAGCCATGGTGCCGTAGGTGATGATGTGGGCCACTTTGTCCTTGCCGTATCGATCTTCCACCCAACGCAATACCTGCCCACGCCCGTCGTCGTCGAAGTCTATGTCGATATCGGGCATGGATTTGCGATCCGGATTCAGAAAACGTTCGAACAGCAAATCGTATTTGATGGGATCCACCTGCACGATGCCCAAGCAATACGCCACGACTGAACCCGCCGCCGAGCCTCGACCTGGGCCTACGGAAACGCCCATATCACGGGCCGCCGTTGTAAAATCTTGAACGATCAGAAAATAACCCGAATAATCCATGGTTTGGATCACACCAAGTTCAAAATCAAGGCGTTCCCGAATTTCGTCCGTCATGACTGGATAAACCCGTTCCGCACCTTTAAAAGTCAAGAATTTGAGGTAATCGTCATCGCTGTCATAGCCTTCTGGCCTAGGGAAATTCGGCATGATGGCTTCGTGGTTGATGGAATAAAACTCCACCTTCTCCGCAATTTCGAGGGAATTGGTCAGTGCCTCCGGTAGATCGCCGAACACGTTGTTCATTTCCTCCTGGGTCTTGAAAAACTCCTGTTTGGTATAGGCCATGTTGCTGGGATCGTCCAGCTCCCGGCCGGTATTGAGGCAAACCAACCGGTGATGCGCTTCCGAATGCTCCTCCTCGACAAAATGCACATCGTTGGTAGCCACCAGTTTGATGTTGTATTTTCGGGCGAATTCCACCAAATGGACATTCACTTCCATCTGTTTGGGATACGTATCCTGCGAGGCATTGGGCACGGTCGGCTTGTGGCGCTGCAATTCCAAGTAGAAATCTTCGCCGAAAACCCGCTGGTAAAACTGTACGGATGTTTCGGCATCCTCCAACCTGCCATCTCCGACAAATCGGGGCACTTCCCCACCCAAACAAGCCGTAAGCGCGATGAGACCTTCGTGGTATTGCTCCAATTGCTCATGGTCGGTTCTGGGCACATAATAATAGCCGTCCGTCCAGGCTTTGGACACAATCTTCATCAAATTCTTATACCCTTGATAATTCTTGGCCAGCAGTATCAAATGCCAACCGCGCGCGTCTTCCTTGACCTCTTTGCGCTGATTGAGTTGTCCGTTTCTAGCTACATAAACTTCACAGCCGATGATGGGCTTGATCCAGTCTTCTTCCGGCTTGTCCTTGTTTATCTTTGAGATGTAATTGAAGAATTCCTTGATGCCGAACATGCAACCGTGGTCGGTCAAAGCGATGGCTTTCATGCCGTCGTGCTGCGCCTTGTCCACCAAACCGGCAATGGAGGCCTGTCCGTCAAGGATGGAATACTGGGAATGGACGTGTAAATGGACGAATGGATGCATAATCAGGAACGAGAATTTGAATAAAAACAGGTTTTAAAGATACCTCGAATTCGGTAACGAGACAAGAAGAAAAATCAAAACTTATCAACAATCCACAAATAAAAAATCAGGTCGAAATACACCCTTTTGAAAAATAAATGCTTTTTTTATCCCGTAAATAGTTTCAAATAATTGATTTTTTTCTTTTATTGCAAACAAATTGTAAAAAACCCAGCTACTTACGGTATGAGAAAGAACCTCGTAATTTTGTTTTTATGGATGACCCTTTCGAGTGCAAATTCCCAAAAAAGGTTTGCTGCAGACGGAATTGCATACCAGACAACGTCGGACAATACGGTCAAAGTCACCAGTGGTGAAAACACGTTGCCAACATTAACACGGAAATCCCTCTTTACGTACCCGAATCGGCAGTAGAAGCTTATAAACAAAATGAAGACTGGAAAAGATTCACCAACATCACTGGAATCAAGTCCAAATAAACAAACTCAAAATAGATAATTATGAAATTCGCTTTCACATTACTCCTCGCTTTTTTTACAACGGTTTCAATTGCTCAAGTACCACAAAAAGGGCTGCTGTTCCATTTCCCATTCAACGGGAACATTTTCGATGTCAGTCCCAACCTGCTCCATCCGAACCTTGTGACCACTAATACAGGAGGTATTGTTCTTGCTTCAGACAGAAATTACAACCCTTCCCATTGTTACAATTTTACAGGTGGCTATTTGGACCTTGGAATGGATGAAAAATTAGCTGTCAAAGACAGCAGTTTTACCTTTGTCGCATGGGCACTCCTCTCCAGTTATCAAGGTGTCTCCACCATCTTTTCAAACAACTTCGGCTTTTTCTGGGGACTATCTGTCGGAATGAGAAACGGCAGTGTTTATGCAGCGGTAAGCGGTGGTTCCATGCCCAATTCCATTTCTGTCAACGTACCGTATGACGACAACATCAAATGGAACGAATGGCAACATGTAGCCGTTGTCCTAAACCGCTCTACCAATAAGTTCTACATTTATGTGAACGGCGTCAAAAGGCCCATTGCCAACGATACCAATTATGGCCCGTATGGAGGAACCATCACTGGCAATGAGCTTGATTTTACAGGTTTACCGCTCAATATGACGACTCTGAACGGGAATGTCATTGGTGCCTACTTAGCTGGAGGCAGGGTGTATCAGAACTTTGTGGGCCATTTGGATGATATTGCATTATATAACAGAGCATTAACCGAGAACGAAATTACAGGTATCTTTTCAGGTACAACCGCCTTACATAAGAATTCCTCCAATTTCTCCAGGCAAATCTACCAGAACGCCGTGGACGGTACGATTGGCATCCAGGGCATATCCAAGAATGCCGAACTCACCGTTTTTGACCTGAAAGGAGTCAAGGTTGCATCCAGTATGACTTCCTCCATGAATGTATCAACCTTGCCCAAAGGCCTCTATATTTTAAAAGTAACCGACGGAACAACCTCTTTTTCTGAAAAATTTAACAAACAATGAAAAATGGTAGAGTGAACGGAGGAGCTCACTCTAATTATTAAATTTGTCTTTCTGCCGAAAAGGACGTACTTTTGCAGCCTTAACACCGTAAACAAACAGGAATGAAAAGGACGCTGGGAATGACCATACATAAGGAAGGTCGCAAGATTCTTCTAGGGTTGTTCTTTATGCTGCTTCTGCTCAATGGCATCGTCTGGATACTCCTTGGTGGGTTTGTGTTTATGCCTCTTTTGGTCGTTTCAACCGTCTTCTTTCTGTTTATAACCAATTTTTTTAGAAGTCCGCGACGCGTCAGCAAAGCAGGCCCGCTGGATATCTTGGCACCGGCAGACGGCAAAGTGGTCGTTGTTGAGAAAACCTTTGAAGGCGGTCTGCTAAACGAAGAACGCATTCAGCTATCCATCTTCATGTCCATATTCAACGTACACGCCAACTGGTATCCTTTTGAAGGCAGGGTGTTGCATTACAGCCATCAGAACGGCAATTTCATGGCCGCTTACCTGCCCAAATCCAGCATAGAAAATGAACGTTCCACAGTGTTGCTCGAATCTTCCCAATCCGGCAAGACCGTCCTGATCCGTCAGGTGGCAGGGGCTTTGGCCCGTCGCATCGTCACCTACGCCTACACCAACAAAAAGGCGCTCCCCAACGAGCACCTTGGCTTCATCAAATTCGGTTCCCGCGTGGATGTCTATTTACCGCTGGAGGATGTGGAAATACTGGTGAAGCCAGGCGATAAGACAACTGGCAACAAAACCATCATCGCCCGCTGGAAAGAAAAACCAGCTGCGATATAATACCCACCCTATGATACGCAAGCACGTTCCAAATGCAATCACCTGTTTGAATTTGTTTTCGGGTTGCATCGCCATCGTCTATGCTTTTGAGGAAGCATACCTCACGGCCGCATTATTCATCGCCCTAGCGGCTGTATTCGATTTTCTGGACGGTTTCGCCGCCCGCCTGCTGAAAGCCTATTCCAACATGGGTAAGGAGCTCGACTCCCTAGCCGACGTGGTGAGTTTCGGTGTTGCCCCGGGGGTGATGGCCTACAGTTTCATCGCTTCGCAGGCCATGAACATGGGCAGCCCTGTTTGGTTGGCTTGGTTCGGGTTCTTGATTCCCGTTTTCTCAGCCCTACGCCTGGCCAAATTCAATCTGGATGAACGCCAGTCCAGTTCGTTTCTTGGCCTACCAACGCCTGCCAACGCCTTGTTCTGGGCATTCGGCATCGGCAGTTCCTTCAACTTTTTCCTGAACTACACCTTCGACCCCATCATTCTGGTTGTAGGAATTTTGGTATTTTCTGCCTTATTGGTTCTTGAAATACCCATGTTTGCGCTGAAATTCAAAGATTTCCATTGGAAAGGAAACCGATTGCGCTATTATTTTCTGATGGGTTGCGTCATTCTGCTCGTCTTGCTGAACGTGAACGGCATTTCTGCCTGCGTGGTTTGGTACATCCTACTCTCTATCCTCAACTATGGATTTATTAAAAAAAGGAGAATAAATAAATTTATATGAAATTCATATTAGGTTTACTATTTTTTATTATTATCTTTCGCCTCGTTTTCTCGATGACGACCCGTTTCCTGGTAAATAAAATCAGGAAGGCCGCAAATCCCGAAGACGCACACACCGACAATTCCACCACCAACGCTGCGAAAAAGAAGAAGATTTCGAAGGACAAAGGGGATTATGTCGATTATGAAGAAATTGAATAAAAGGTTCTTATGTTCAAGAAAACATCGCTGTTTCTTTTTCTGCTTTTCTTACTTTCTTCCGTTGATGCCGCTAATTTAACCATCAGTGGCTTCCTGACGGACCAAGCATCCGGAGAAACGCTTCTGAACGGTTCCGTTTATGACTTCAAGTCGGGCAAGGGTGGCGTGAGCAATGCCTATGGTTTTTATTCCCTTTCCTTGCCAGCGGGGGAAGTGGAAATTCGCTGCTCCTACGTGGGTTACGCCACTCAGAATTTCCGGTTCCGCCTCTCGAAAGACACCCTCTTGAACATTAAGTTGCATCCCTCTACCGAACTGGGTTCAGTGACCGTATACGGCGGTTCCAGCCGCAAGGAATTCGGGGTGCTGGGCGCGCAGATGGGAGCCATCGAAGTGCCCATCTCACAGATCAAATCCATTCCGGCACTTTTCGGAGAAACCGATGTGCTGAAAGCGTTGCAATTGCTCCCAGGCGTACAAGGAGGTACCGAAGGTTCGGCAGGATTGTATGTACGCGGTGGCGGACCGGATGAAAACCTCTTGTTGCTGGACGGTGTTCCGGTTTACAACGTCAACCACATGGGTGGATTCTTTTCCGTTTTCAATGCAGATGCCCTAAAGAATGTCACCTTGTATAAAGGCAATTTCCCAGCCCGCTTCTCCAGCCGGCTTTCTTCCGTGGTCGATATTCGGATGAACGACGGGAATGCCAAAGAGATCCACGGGAATTTCAGCATCGGCCTCATTACGTCTAAGTTCAACTTGGAGGGGCCCATCATCAAGGATAAGACGACGTTCAACATTTCCTATCGCCGCACGTATGGAGACCTCATCATCAAACCACTTTTATGGTACACCGCCAAAAAGCAGAACCAAGGCAACAACTATTCGGCAGGCTATTTTTTCTACGACCTGAATGCGAAGATCACCCATAAGATTTCCGATACCGACAAGCTTTACTTGAGTTTGTATTCCGGTGATGACGCCATTGACGTGAACATCAAGGACGATTACAGTTCTGGGGGCGAAAAAGGATACAACGTCACATCCATGGGCATGAAATGGGGAAACCTGATTTCGGCCTTCCGCTGGAACCACATCATCAACAGCAAGTTGTTCATGAATACGACCGCTTCGTACACCCGCTACCGGTTTAACATGTTGGTTGGCAATGAAAACAAATACATTCCATCCGGTGAGACCTCCTACATCGGTTCAAAAATGGAAATCGGCTACCTGTCCGGCATCAGCGACTATGCCTTGCGAACAGACTTCGACTATACACCCTTGCCAGGCCATGATGTTAAATTCGGAGCCAGCTACATGAACCATACGTTTCGCCCTGGGGTCTCGGTCTTGAACTTCGACATCACCCAGGAAACGACGGTTTCGGTCGATACCACCATCGGAGATAAAAACGTCAGTGGCCATGAGTTGAACATCTATGTGGAAGACAATCTAAGTCTTGGTACGTTCTTAAAAGCGAATGTTGGTGTGAACTATTCCATGTTTCGGGTGCAAGGGCAGAACTATCATTCCCTGGAACCGAGGCTCAGCATGCGATTGCTGCTGAGCGACAAGATGTCCTTCAAGGCAGGATTCGCTTCGATGAGCCAATACATTCACCTATTATCGAACACCAGCCTCAGCCTTCCGACCGACTTGTGGGTGCCGGTGACCAAACGCATTGAGCCAATGGATTCCAAGCAGTATTCCGTCGGATTGTTTTACAACTTGAACGATGTGGTGGATCTGTCCATCGAAAGTTATTTCAAAAGCATGGACAACCTGATCGAATATAAAGACGGGGCAGGATTCATGGGTTCCTCCACGGGCTGGGAGGATAAAGTGAGCATGGGGCGTGGATGGGCGTACGGTGTCGAATTTCTGGCACAGAAAACCATTGGCAAAACAACCGGCTGGTTGGCTTACACTTGGTCCAAAACGGAACGTAAGTTTGACAAACTTGGACAGGAAATAAACCATGGAAAAGTTTTCCTTGCCAAATACGACCGTCGCCACAACATCAGCTTGACCATGAATCATCGGTTCAACGACCGCTTCGATCTTTCGGGTACCTGGGTGTACTATACCGGAAACAGGGGAACGTTGGCATTGCAACAATATTCGGCAGTGAACCTCCCGGATTTAAATTGGCAAAACGTATATACCATCGATTATGTGAGCGAGCGAAACAATTTCGCCATGCCAGACTACCACCGCTTGGACATCGGCTTCAACTGGCACAAAAAGAAAAAACACGGCCTCCGAACCTGGAACATCAGCTTGTATAATGCGTACAACCAAAAGAATCCGTTCATCGTCCGTCAATCGTACAGCAACGACTGGGTCTATAATCCAGAGACAAACACGTACGATTCCCGCAAAATCTTTGTCAAGACCTCCATTTTCCCCATCATTCCTTCCATCAGTTACAGCTATAAATTCTGAGCCATGAAACATTTCAGCATACCATTCTCCTTTCTGATGCTCTGCATCCTGCTGTCCTGTGAAACGGAAATCCCGTTCAACGGCCCGGAAACCAAACCTGTTCTGGTGGTCAATTGCTTGGCCTGCACCGACTCTGTCATTCAGGTAACGGTTACAGCAAGTCGGTTCTTTCTATCCAACGAAACGGTTTTCAAAAACGTAACCAATGCTACGGTTGCGTTGTATGTCAACGGTATTTTTACTGAAAACCTAATAAACAATGGGTTAGGTCTTTATCAAAGCACCTTTATACCTGCTGAAGGCGATGTGGTCAAACTGTACGTTTCAGCCACGGGGTACGAACCTGTATGGGCAGAGGATGGTTTTCCATGGATGGCTGCAGGGTTTCAAATAGACTCCACCATTACAAAAACCGATACGATACCTTTGGTAAATGGCTATTATTATGGAGGGGGTGGTGATTTTACGTACCCTACGTTGGATACGGTCGGCACTACCTATTCCTACATCCATGAATACAAACTTCAGTTTTCAAATCCTGCAGAATTTGCCAATTATTATCGGTTGGTGGTCCATCAACAGGTTGTTGCTAATGGATACATCATCGAAAACACGTATATGAATTCTTTTGATGACATTGTCTTCGGCACCAAGAAAAACAACCTGGATGGCATTTTTACAGAATCAAAAATTGACTATTACAATGTTTTCTCTGACGAGCTGATTGATGGCAAAACGCATACGATCTCTTTCACCTTTACTCAACCCATCAATACGTATACTGACACGTTGTTCAAATCTTACGCTCCGGTTGCCGAAAGGAGTTTAACGATAAACCTTCAGACCATTAGCAAAAGCTATTACTTGTATTTGTTATCTCTGAAAGCATTGGATAGCTCCGATCCGTTCATGTCGGAACCGGTTCAGATTTATACGAACATTTTTGACGGATTTGGAGTCTTGGGAACCAGAACCAATCAACTTCGAAAATTTATTTTACCGGAGTGATTGAAAAAAACGGATCATGAGGTCGGAACACTCCACCTCCAGAACGCCTTTCACAACGGTTGTTTTTGGATGGAGCGCCTGCGGGGCAAAAACGGAATAGCCTCGTTTGGGGTCGGAAGCACCATAAACCAAGGTCGAAACCTGCGCCCAGCCAAGCGCTCCGGCGCACATGACACAGGGTTCCACCGTCACATAAAGCGTACAATTTTGAAGATACTTGCCACCAAGGGTGGAGGCGGCGGCAGTGATGGCCTGCATTTCAGCATGCGCGGTCACGTCGTTGAGGGTTTCCGTCAGGTTGTGGCCTCTGGCGATGATGCGGTCTTTGCAAACCACTACGACACCAACGGGTATCTCACCAGCATCGAAAGCCAGGCGGGCTTCGGCGAGGGCCATGTTCATATAGCGTTCGTGGGTTTCCATAAAACTACCGCATTTCCTTTTCTCCGAAAAGCGTGGGGTAGTCATCGACCATTCGGGTCATCATGCTTTTCATCAGTGCTTCCCGGATAAAACGAGACCGGTTGGAAATATTGTATTGAGCGCAGTATTTCTCGAGCGTCTTGAATTCAGGATCGTTCAATGCGATGGTAACCAAATGATCCCGAACCAGCGGTTTTTTCTTGGTGGTGACGGGAGTTTTCAGGACGGTTGCCGCCTTTTTTTTCATCTTTTGGAAAATTTGTGTACAAAAATAAGAACATTTCTTTCACATACAACATGGCTGAACACAACAAACTGGGTATGGAGGGTGAAAAGAGGGCCGAAAACTACCTTTTGGCCAAAGGTCATCGAATATTGGAGCGAAATTGGCGTTCCACCCACAAAGAATTGGATCTAATTACCGAAGTGGACGGTTGGTTGGTCATCATTGAGGTGAAAACACGAACCGGAAGCACTTGGGAACCACCCGAAAATGCAGTGAATCATGCCAAAATCAAACGAATCACTCAAGCGGCCCACCACTATGTCCGCTTGCATCGCATTGATGCTCAGGTACGTTTCGATATTATCTCCATCGTCTATGAACAGGGAGTTTGGGCAATCGATCATTTTGAAGATGCCTTTTTGTCCCCTCATAAATAAACCTTATATTTGCATGAACTTTACCGAAAACTATGACCGAACTGCTTTTTGTGGACCAGACGCCCTCCACCAACCAATACTTGCTGAACGAATTGCAAACAGTCGGTGTTGAATCGGGCGTTGCCGTAGCCACATTCAACCAGACAAAAGGTCGTGGACAAAAGGGGAATACGTGGTTGTCCGAACCTGAAAAAAACATTTCCTACAGCTTGGTCATCAAACCCGACTTCATCCCAGCCAGAAACCAATTCCTACTTTCCGAATTCGTCTCTCTCACCGTCAAAGCCTTACTGGACGAATACACCAAGGAAATCACCATCAAATGGCCAAACGACATTTATTACAAAAATTCCAAGATCGGTGGCATACTCATCGAAAACAAACTGGAAGGTAGCCTTATCGCCCACGCCATCATCGGTATTGGACTGAACATCAACCAAACGAAGTTCCCGACGGAACTGCCCAATCCGGTTTCACTAAGTCAAATCAGTGGCAAACAATATCCTCTGAAGGATCTGGCAGAGAAGTTGCACCGTCGTTTGATCACTGCATTTGAGCACCTGAGTACGGACAACGAATCCGATATTCGGAAATATTACTTGAACAGTTTATACCGTCGTGACGGATACCACCTTTACAAAGACAGCAAAGGTGAATTCAGTGCCCGCATCTTGGACATCAACGCTCACGGTCAACTGATTCTGGAGTCCGAAGAAGGAATTGTAAGGGAATACGACTTTAAAGAAGTCACTTTCTTGTAAACCAAGATTTTTTATCGCCAGGGGTTCGGATACCGATTCGTTCCTTGAAATCGGCAATTTCACCGGCCAGCTCATCCAAATGATCGTTTCTGCGACGTAAATAGGCTTGAATGAGATAACCTTCGGCTTTCGAGAAATAAACGTTGTAGATCCTTTTCAGGTCCTCATTAAAATCAGCAACCTGCATACGGGATGGACTTTCATGTGCAAAGTACACCGTTTCAATCCTGTCCAACTCCATTTTCCCCTTCAGAAAATAATAATTGCATAGAAAGGCCAATGCATCGTAATTTTGTGCATCCAGCACCAACACTTTTTCAAAACAAGCAATGGCTGAATCCGTTTTATTTTGATCTAAAAAAGCCTGTCCCTGCTGCAACAAGGCGGGTACCTCCTGAGCCAAAGCCACTGACCAGCTACTAACGAGAAAGGTAAAGACTAAAAAAATCGTTTTCATGTTTGTGAAACTGTCCATCCTATACTTTAACAAATGTAGCTCAAAAAAACAAAAAGAAATCCTTGCCACGGCAAATGCAGCAAAAAATTGTATTTTTGCATCAGAATCAACCAAACTTAGCCAATGATACCATACAAACGAGTGCTACTCAAGCTTAGCGGCGAATCCCTGATGGGTGAGAAACAATACGGCATCGACGAAAATCGCCTAAGCCAGTACGCCTCCCAAATTAAAGAAGCCCATGAACTGGGGGTTGAAATCGGTATCGTCATCGGTGGCGGAAACATCTTTCGCGGTTTGAGCGGCGCCTCCAAAGGGTTCGACCGGGTAAAGGGCGACCAAATGGGCATGCTGGCCACCTGCATCAACGGCTTGGCACTTTGTTCCGCCCTCAACGCCATCGGCGTGAAAGCACGTCTGCTCACAGCCTTCCGCATGGAACCTGTCGGCGAATTTTTCAGCAAAGACAAAGCATTGGAGACCTTGGAAAGAGGTGAAGTAGCGATTTTCTCAGGTGGTACGGGCTGTCCATTTTTTACGACAGACACCGGATCTTCCCTCCGTGGTATCGAAATTGAAGCTGACGCCATGCTGAAAGGCACCCGCGTGGATGGCATTTATACGGCCGACCCCGAAAAGGACCCTTCAGCCACCAAATTTAACGAAATCACCTACGACGAAATCTACCGTCGGGACCTCAAGGTGATGGATCTCACCGCCACTGCCATGTGCAAGGAAAACAACCTGCCCATCGTCGTATTCAACATGGACATCCCAGGCAACCTGCTCAAAGTGCTGAAAGGCGAAAAAATTGGAACATACGTACACAACTAAATAAACACCGACAATGAACGAAGACTTGCAATTGTACCTCGACATGGCGGACGACGCAATGAAACACGCCGCCAACCACTTGGAAGAATCCTTGGTGCACATTCGCGCCGGTAAGGCCAACGTCCGCATTCTGGATGCCATCCGTGTACCTTATTACGGCGGTCTAGTGCCCCTCCAAAACATTGCCACCGTCACCGCTCCGGATGCCAGAACCATCACCATCCAACCTTGGGAAAAAAACATGATGAAGGAAATCGAGAAAGCCATCATGAATTCCGACGTAGGCATCACGCCCGACAACAACGGTGAACTCATTCGCCTTGGAATCCCACCCCTCACCGAAGACCGTCGTAAATCGCTGGCCAAACAAGTGCACGGCGAAGGAGAAGATGCCCGCATCAGTATCCGAAACGCCCGCCGCGAGGCCATCGACGAAATCAAGAAACTTGTCAAGAAAGGCCTTTCGGAAGATCTCGGCAAGGATTCTGAAGCCGTTGCCCAGAAAATTCATGACAAATACATGAAACGCATCGACGAAATCGTCGCCTTGAAGGAAAAAGAAATCTTGACCGTGTGAAAGGACTTGTTGTCAAAAATACAGGAAGCAGTTACCTCGTCAAGACGGACGAGGGCTTGGCTGTGGAATGCATCATCAAAGGCAACTTCCGCATCAAGGGCTTGCGTAGCACCAACCCGGTGGCTGTGGGCGACCGGGTCATTCTCGGCGAGCAAACGGGTGAAACCGTCTATATCACAGAAATCGAGGACCGTAAGAACTACATCGTCCGAAAACCCACCAATCTCTCCAAGCAGCTCCACATCCTAGCGGCCAATATTGACTTGGCATTATTGATTGTCACCATCAAGTCGCCGACAACGAACACCACGTTCATCGACCGTTTTCTGGCAACAGCCGAGGCGTACCGCATTCCGGCCCAGCTGCTCATCAACAAAGTCGATTTATACGATGCGGATGATTTAGAATACATGGATGCACTCATTCAGCTCTATACCTCCATCGGTTATCCCTGCACGGTCATTTCAGCCAAAAAGGATATTGGAATTGAACAACTGAGCAACCTGATGCAAGGCAAGATCAGCCTGCTTTCGGGAAATTCGGGGGTTGGAAAATCCACCCTGATCAACGCCATCGACCCGCTGCACAACGCCCGAACCGGTGACATTTCAGAGTCGCACCACAAAGGCATGCACACGACCACCTTTTCTGAAATGTTCGAATTGGAAAACGGTGGCTACCTCATTGACACACCAGGCATCAAAGGTTTCGGCACCATCGATATGAAACCGGAGGAAGTCGGCCATTATTTCAAAGAAATCTTTGCCACTTCCCAAGAATGCCGCTTCAACAACTGCAGCCACACGCACGAACCCGGCTGCGCGGTGCTGGAGGCTGTCAAGGAGCACCGCATCAGCGAATCACGCTATACGAGCTACCTGAGCATCCTCAACGATGAGGATGAGGGCAAATACAGGGCACCTTAAATTATCAGCCATGTCCAATTTGTACACACACCGGGAAGCCCTGTAATGCAGTGACGCAATTATTTCAGCTCAAAAGAAAAAAGATTTCGGCTCATATTCAATCCATTCTGAGCTAAATAAAGTATATTTGTGAGCCAAAACATCAAATTCGCATGCTAGACGAACGTTTAACCGAAATCATCAAGTTCATCAAAGAACATCCAAATTGTACTTCGAAGGAATTATACACGGACCTTTCTGTCACTCTGAGTTATGCTACTGTTAAACGCTTAATCAAACAACTGGTTTCCGAAAACTTGGTCTGTAGCACTGGAGAAGGCAAACATTTATACACGATTTCACCCTCGTACGAAGTGCTTCATCCGATTGACTTGGCGGAATACTTTCAAAAAGAAATTGATGAACGCAGCATTCGAAATACGTACCAATTCAACCTGATTAAAGACGTTCTTAAAAAGGTGAAACCCTTTACATCGGAAGAACTCGGATTTCTGAACGACTTGCAATCGACTTTCGAAAAAAACAAAGAGTCCCTTTCGTCAAACATCTATGCAAAGGAGATGTTGCGATTAGCAATAGACTTGAGTTGGAAATCCTCTCAAATTGAAGGGAATACCTACTCTTTATTGGAAACAGAACGTCTTCTGTTGGAAAAGGAAACTGCATCCGGCAAAACGAAGGACGAAGCCATCATGCTATTGAATCACAAGGATGCATTGGATTTTATTCAAGAACATCCGGATTATTTGTCACCACTCACCATCCATGGAATTGAGGACATACACCAACTTTTAGTCAAAGGACTTGAGGTTGATAAAGGCATTCGCAAACATCGTGTCGGTATCAGCGGAACAAATTACAAACCGCTGGACAATGACTTTCAAATCAGGGAAGCGTTGCAGGACTTGTGCGACTTGGTGAATACTCGCGACAATGTTTTCGAAAAGGCATTGATGCTTCTAGTACTAATTTCCTACATTCAAGCGTTTTCAGACGGAAACAAGCGTACAGCCCGCATCGTTTGCAACGCAATTTTATTGGAAAACGGATATTGTCCGATTTCATTCAGAACCATCGACCCGATTGAATACAAGAAAGCGTTGCTACTGTTTTACGAACAAAACAACCTTTCGGCCGTTAAGAAAATGTTTGTTGAGCAATTTGAGTTTGCAGTAAAAAATTATTTTTAACGATGAATCATGTATAAGGAATTCAAAAACCATCTCGAGTCTGAACTGACCGCCATTGACGAGGCCGGTTTGTTTAAACAGGAACGCATCATCGTATCACCGCAGGGTGCCGTCATTCGGATAGCGGGTGGCAAGGAAGTGCTGAACTTTTGTGCCAACAATTATCTGGGACTTTCCAACGACTCCCAATTGAAAGAAGCAGCCAAAAAGGCCTTGGACACGCACGGTTTTGGCATGTCTTCCGTACGGTTCATTTGCGGAACACAGGATTTGCACAAAACGCTGGAAGCCTCCATCTCAAAATTCTTCGGTACGGAAGACAGCATATTGTATGCGGCTTGCTTTGACGCCAACGGGGGAGTTTTCGAACCGCTTTTGGGCGAGGAAGACGCCATCATCTCCGACTCCCTGAACCACGCCTCCATCATTGATGGCGTAAGACTCTGCAAGGCAAAACGTTATCGCTATGCGAATGCGGACATGACCGATCTGGAAGTTCAATTGAAGGCTGCCCAAGCAGATCGCTTCAAACTAATCGTGACCGATGGTGTCTTCTCCATGGACGGCAACGTGGCTCCACTCGATAAAATTTATGAACTGGCCGTTAAATACAATGCCCTGATCATGGTGGACGAATCCCACTCAGCGGGCGTTGTGGGGCAAACCGGTCGCGGCGTCACCGAACGGTTCAACCTCAAAGGCAAGATTGAGATCATCACCGGTACGTTGGGCAAGGCCTTCGGCGGTGCCATCGGCGGATTCACCACCGGAAAGAAAGAAATTATCGGTTTATTGAGACAACGCTCCCGCCCCTACTTGTTCTCCAATTCCATTCCGCCCATGGTCGTTGCTGCCGGCATCCGTATGTTCGAAATGATGGACGAAACCAACGAACTGCAGGAAAAGCTGCACCAAAACACCACCTATTTTGTAACGCGAATGGTTGCCGCAGGGTTCGACATCAAACCGACCGAATCGGCCATCTGTGCCGTTATGCTCTACGACGCCAAACTTTCGCAGGAAATGGCCGCTCGGTTGCTGGACGAAGGCATTTACGTAACGGGATTTTACTATCCCGTCGTACCCAAAGGGCAAGCACGGATTCGGGTCCAGATTTCAGCCGCTCACGAAACCGCTCACTTGGACCAATGCATTGCCGCTTTTATTAAAGTAGGCAAACTACTAGACATTCTAAAATCATGAAAGCACTAGTCAAACTGAAACCCGAAAAGGGGCTTTGGATGGAAGAAATCCCGATGCCGCACGTAGGCATCAACGATGTTCTGATCAAGATCAAGAAAACCGCCATCTGCGGCACCGACCTGCACATCTATAAGTGGGACGAATGGTCGCAAAAAACCATCAAGACCCCGATGACCATTGGTCACGAATACGTCGGCGAGGTGGTGGAAAAAGGCCACGGTGTCCGAAACATCAAGCTTGGCGATCGTGTCACCGGCGAAGGGCACATCGCCTGCGGACACTGCCGGAACTGCCGTCGTGGCAAACTCCACGTCTGCGAAAATTCAGTCGGTGTCGGTGTGAACCGCGACGGTGCTTTCGCTGAATACCTCTCCCTTCCGGCTGAAAACGTGGTTCATCTTGACCCTCGCATTTCAGACGAAACGGCGGCCATCATGGATCCGTTCGGAAACGCCACCCATACCGCCTTGAGTTTTCCGCTCATCGGCGAGGACGTGTTGATTACAGGAGCCGGCCTCATCGGCACCATGGCCACTGGCATCTGCCGCTTTGCCGGGGCCAGAAACATTGTGGTGACCGACCTGAGCGATTACCGCCTGGAAATCGCTCGCAAAATGGGCGCCACCGTCACCGTAAACCCCTCAAAAGGTGAATCTGTCGAGGCTGCTATGAAATCCCTGAACATGCGCGGTTTCGACATCGGCCTTGAAATGTCCGGTGCTCCGGTGGCATTCCGCACCATGGTTGACAATATGTACAACGGTTCTAAAATCGCCCTTCTGGGCATTTTACCGAATTCAACCACGGTCGATTGGAGCGAAATCATCTTCAAAGCGCTGACGCTCAAAGGCATCTATGGCCGCGAAATGTGGGAAACCTGGTACAAGATGGAGCAAATGCTCATCACCGGCTTCGATTTGTCACCGGTGATTACGCACCATTTTGAAGTGGATGATTTCCAAAAAGGCTTTGACGTGATGGAAAGTGGGCTTTGCGGAAAAGTAATCCTGAACTGGGAAACAAGTAAACTTGGCTGAGGTCACCATGTAAACCAAGTCAAAAAGACTAAAAAATTGAAGACAATCTCATTTTTTGCTTTTAATTAGAAAGCACGGACTGCCCGGGATAAGTAACTCGAAGTTTTATTTGTATAGTTGAAACTGCCTAGATGGTAATTAGCAGCGTAAGCAGAAATTGAATTTTTTTCAGAACTACTCCAATAAAAATTACTCATAAACCCACCAAAACCCATCGAATGCAACTTCAAATACATTAATTTTAACTCATCGATAGAGGGCAAGAACCAATCGCTATAGCCATTCAGTACTAAGTTATCACATGCTTTGGCAGGAGAATCCACTTCACCACTTAAGGCGACTAAATAGGCTGTATTTATAGCTCCTGAACCAACATCAGTTGATGTGACACCCGTAAAGGTACCCGACAAACCCCAAGGAAATACCTCTTGATCAACTGTGGCAGCAACCAATCCATGCATACCAGTAGAGTCCACATAAAAAACAATTCCACCTGCATAACTCTGGCCGAGGTATGGAGTCGAAGGGGCTAGGGCTGAAAAAGATCGTTCAGGCCCATAAAAAGTACCTGCACTACTGGTTGTATAGCTCCGCACATAATACGTTTTGTTAGGATACAAATCCGTCATATTAGATACAAAAGCACCATTACCAGGGCCATCCGTCGTTATAAAATTACTGATCGAAGGGGCAGGTGTCAAACTCCAACATACACCTTTTTGAATGATGGAGCAACCACCCTGATCGTCTGCAGTCCCTCCGCTAAGAGCCGTAACAGATCCAAGACTCGTTCCAAATCCAGTTACAGAATCAGTTGATAATGAAGTAAACTGACCCGTACTGATCGTAACCACATTTCCATAATTGGTACCTGAATTATTGGTTGCATACGCCCGAACATAAAACGTTGTGGAACAGCCAGTCAAACCATTTACAATACTTCTGAAATAGCCTGGTCCAGATCCATTTACCGAAAAACTATCCGCTAACGTTGGATTCGCATTTATGCTCCAGCAGACACCACGTGCAGTCACGGAAGAGCCACGTTCATCGCTGACATATCCTCCACAGACAGCAGTCGTAATACCGTTGGAAACAATGGGAGTAGTTCCTACAATGGGAGCGGTCGGTGTCGTATAAGTCAGGTTTGTGGTTGTAAAGCTCAGTTCATTTCCATAGGAGGTACCCAATGAATTGGTAGCATAGGCCCTGACATAGTATTTGGTCACCAGAGCCAGCCCACTCATTGAGCTTTTGAATGAAGATGTACCTATACCTTCGTTCGTCTGAGAGTCAGCAATCGTCGGCATAGGATTCAGCCCCCAACAAACCCCTTTAGAAGAAATGGCCAATCCACCGTCACTTGTGATCGTTCCCCCTGAACCAGCCACATTGGAGGAAATGCCTGTGATGGCAGTGGTGGTTATGATCGGTGCACTTAAAGCGCTGGTTGTAAAGCTGAATTCGTTTCCGTAAACTGTACCCGCAGCATTGGTTGCAAAAGCCCGTACATAATAGAGTGTCGAAGCAGTCAGCCCTGTTAAGGTTGCCACAAAACTTCCCAAACCTCCGTTTTCTATGTATTTAGGACCAGAAGTCGTGGGGGCGGTGGTGGTACCCCAACATAAACCACGATTTGTCACAGACGAACCATTATCACTTGTTACATTTCCACCGCTCATGGCATTGGTTTGTTGAACGTTGGTGACACTGCTTGTCGTTACACTCGCTAAGGGCAAAATGTTTGTTTTGAAAGATTTTTCAAGTCCATACGCCGTTCCTTGTGCATTCGTGGCAAATGCCCGTACAAAATAAGTGGTATTTGATGCAAGCCCGTTCATTTGTGCATTAAAAGGACCAACGATGACGCTTGTCAGAACCTTACTATCCGTTAACGTTGGGTTTGGTTGCAACGACCAACATAGCCCGCTTTGAAGAATTAGTGATCCACCATCATCGGTAATAGTACCTCTACTCATTGCTGAAGCACTAGAAATATTATACACCGTATCGGTAATCAAAACCGGAACCGTCAAGGACAGCGTCTTAAAATTCAGCTCATTACCATATACAGTACCAACAATATTCGTCGCAAAGGCCCGAATATAGTATTTCGTATTGGGTGCCAAACCTCGAATTTCAGACCTGAAAGAACCCTGCCCCGATCCCATTACGATGCTGCTGTCACTGATGGTCGGTGCAGTTAATGTGGATAAACAGAAACCCCTACTCATTACAAATTCACCTCCACTTGCACTCACTTGCCCATCCGCAAAGCATTTCGTGTACGAAAATCCAGAAACCCCAACGGTGGAAATCGTTGGTAAGAATGCACCTGCAGCTCCTTTTCCCAGATAACCGGCGTTCAGTGTTCCACCACTATAATAGGATACATACAAGGAATCATTGCGAATGGCTACGGATGACACTCCATCCGGCATCCGTACAAATCGGGCAGAATCAGCCAAAAGGGCCTTCTTTGCATACCGTGCAGAATCAGCAACCTGAGCAATGCCGGCCGTCTGAGAATGGAGTGAATATGGCACACTCATCAACCTACTGATGCCTTCCATCGAATAATTGCTGCCTCCTGCTGGATCCGTTTCAATCTTGATAAAATAAGGGCCCTTTGCCCAATCTATGTTTGCAAAGCCTTGACCACCACCAAATTCAATATGAATCAAGCCATTGGCATTGGTCACAGGAGTCTTGGTTTCAGTATAAATAGAAGATACAGCGGACGAATCTCTTAAAATATTGATTCGAACACCAACGGCTTTATTCTGGACCAAATTGTTGGCTGGGTCACGGATGATTGCCTGATAGTTAATCAATAAAGTTGATTGTGCCACTAAACAAATTGAAAACAACAAGGTCATCAGCAAAACTAATGGCTTTTCCATGGTTTTATTTCTTACGTATTTTGAATATTTTAAGGACTTTATTTGCATCTGAAATTTTCAGAAAATAGTAAGATGGTGCCAATTGACTCAATCCAATAGTTGATTGAGTGCCCTGTATCATACCTTCAATCAGTAATTTACCATTCAAGTCAAACAATTGATACCGTAACTTTGCTGCGTACGGTTCAGCCACTTTCAATTGGAGAAAATCAAGAGCCGGATTGGGATATGCTACGCAATCCAGCGAAATACCTTTCACTTCCAAACCAGTTACCACCCAAATTTCAATAGGGTTTTCAATACCTTGAATTACGGAGCCATTCTTGCCTGAAACGTTGGAAGCAAGCAATTGCCCGACCGTAAAGGAGGATGAGCCACCGCTTCCCTTTGCCAAACCCGAACTCGCAGTTAGATCCTGTCGGGTTTTTTGCTGAACAATCTTAATTGGAGTTGGCATGCGTGATGCGATGACATTCTGGGAGCGCTGATTACTGGAAATATGAAGTTCGTCAAAACACCCGGCACCACCTCCCCAATATGGCAGATAAACGTAACTTGAGGTATTGATGGAAGGTGTGAAAATCGTTTTGGTGGTATAATCCAGTTTACCGTTGATGTAAATATTGGATGAATCGCCCCACGATACTGCCAAATGTGTCCATTCATTTAATGGTACGACTGAATTACTCAAGAAATTCCCATTTGGCCAACCACCTAACGTGACTTTACCAGTGGCATCAATGCGCAAATGAAAAACATGTCCTGCACCCGGATACGAATAACTCTTGTTCCAATTGATGTTGATCAGCCCTTGGTTGTAACTTTTCAATTTAAACCAAACTTCTACCGTACCAGTAGCATTCAATTGGGTGGTTTCCCGAAAAATCAGGTATGCGCCAGTTGCTGACAAATCGACTGCTTGATTCAAACCAGTGAGTCCAGGGACGTAAGAAACAGAACCGACTTTCTCAGCCGATGTCACACCATCAAAATGATCCAGTATGACCGTAAAAGCGTCTGAAGTAATCGGTGTTACCACTTGCGCATGCGATTTCCCGATAGAAATTAGGTAGGCTAAAAAGAAAAAAAGGACTGAAAACGGTCTGGTTTTCATAGGTTAAACGGTTATCGGCCAAACAGTAACCATAAATTGTAAAAAACAAATATACATTCATTTTTTACAAAATTTCAAAAATCGACACAATTTATTTAAAAGTTGTATCTCTTCATGTTACCCTCTACTGCAAACCGGTTTCAGCTGCTTAAAGAAATCATTTCCCCGGAAGTTTGACACATACATTTTTGAAAATAATTACTAAAGAGGCATCAAACCTCTTTTTTTTGTCAAATTGAATTCGTATATTTGTAGCTATATAAAGCTATATTATATGAAGCTAACTGTG